>Ga0247835_1000063_pt1 | contig 132065 bp, 104 predicted proteins | sample LaCtaG_3_FD_189912 | JGI IMG/M metagenome (GOLD analysis project Ga0247835, IMG submission 189912) | Freshwater microbial communities from meromictic Lake La Cruz, Castile-La Mancha, Spain - LaCruzMarch2015_13.5m | ecosystem: Environmental > Aquatic > Freshwater > Lake | place: Spain...
AATATGTATGGAAAAGTTTTTCGGCTGTAAACCGTTTTGCGACTTCCAGCAGCCCCAAACCGACAAGCGTAAGCAGCCCGGCCAACACGGCGTTTTCGGATAATGCCAATATGAAGAAGTACACCAGTGCGGCGGCGCATCCTGCACTAAAGACGTGAAAGAACAGCCCCGATGTTAGAGCGACAATGTGCAGTACCCGGTACTGCTTCCAATATGGTTTTGGTTGAAACTTGTTTCCCAGACGATCAAAAAGCCGTGAATTGTGGAATTGATCGAATTTTTCGGAATGGGCATTTTTTGTTTGGAAAATGGGCGCTTTTTGTGCCATTTTTGCAAAAATTTTGATTGTTTGAAAATTCCGGCCGGGTACTTTTCGAAGGGTGGCCCGGCCGGTTTTTTGTGTGTGGGTGTGCGGTGTGGTCTGCTTTCCTAAAACTGTGTAGGTCAAACGGTGATAAGTGCCTGGTGTTGAAAGGCCATTATCAGCCCCATGAGGCTAAACGGGGGCGGTTGTTTGATTTTTACCTTTTTCGTGTTGTTGCTTTTTGATGTGAAAAACCCCGGACCTGCTTCTTCGCTGGAGGGTGTGCGGTGTGGGGTTTTTGCGCCCGAAGGCGCATGACGGACAGCGATAGTATCAACTCGCTGTACAGTCGATTGAGTTCGGCGAGGTCGCGTTGTTCTTTGATAAGATCGCAAATCGGGCCAATTTCGTTGATTTTCATAGCTAAAACTTTTGAGTGTTAATGGTTCTGATTGAGTAGTCCGGCGTATCGTAGTACGTTGTCTGCCAGTTCCTTTTTTTGCTCGCGGGTTGATCCTCCAGTGTACGCGCTGGTTACGCTGGTACGGCTATGTCCCAGGGCTTCGCCTGTGCGCTCCTCCGGAACTCCTGCCGATTTTTGAATATGGGCGAATGTGTCGCGGGCTGTGTAGTTGTGTATGATGCTTTCAATACCGGCCCTTAGACGGATGCGGTCAAGTTGGGTATTTATCCATTTCCTTTGGTTCTGTATGCGGTTCATCTTCTTCTTTGCATCCATGTCCGTTTCAAGAAATCGGAAAATATAAGTACCGGACATACCCCAACGCTGAATAATGTCAAGCATGGGCGGCGATACAAAAACTTCGATCTTAGTTTGAACGCCTGCCGTGTCTGCCGTCTTTTGCCGCACGAAGGTTAACCAGTCGCCTATGACATCGGAATACCTTAGCCCTGCAATGTCGGCCATGTTGGCCCCGTTGCACATGAGCGAAAAGAGCCAAAGGTCGCGGGCTTCGCGTTCGCCGTCGTTCAATGTAGGGGCACTTAGGAAGGCGCGTAACTGCTCGGCCTCCAGGTATTGCGGCTGGTTCCTCACGGCCTGAATGCGAACACCATCCACGCCAAATGGGTAGCCATCAACAGGCACAATCTTGTCGCGTATGGCTTGCTTGTATATGGCCCTGATGCACCGTAAGTAGATACCCTTGGTTGCGTCGGCAACGTGGATGTGCCGACAAAAGGCGTCAATCAAGTCCGGCGTTAAGTCGGTTATCAGCAGGCCCGGCCTATACGCATGTAGGCGGTTTTTTACAGTGTTGTACCCAATCGCCGTGCTGTGTTTTTCCTTGGTTTTTAGCTTCTCAATTTTTTGATCAAATAGCGCCGATAACAGCAGCAGGTTGGTTTGTCCCTTTTCTTCTTTTGGAGCATCAACGAAAAGCGCTTTAAAAAACTTATCGAAGTCAAACGGCACTATACCCGCTGCCACGGTTTGGGCTCGGCTACGCACTTTTTCAAATTGCAGGCGCAACGCCCCCTCCTCTGCCGTCAAACGGATGCTCTTTCCAGCATGGCCAAAAATCCGGCTATACTGTTCCTGCGAACAGTAAATACGCAAGCTGTGATACCTTGCCTTTGATCGGTGAATGATCCGCAACTTAACCGGGTGCTTGTTAGGGTCATCCTTTTGAGCGTATCGGGTATCCAGCACCACGGCAAAGGTTGGTTTGTACTTTTCCACTTAAAGGTTGAGTTTTGAAAGTGTGACGGATGTGACGGATGTGACACGTCTATTAAATTATTTTGATTTTCAACAATAACAGTAACAAGTGAACGATGCAAAGATAAGGATATAGAAAACTAATTTGCAAGTTTTTTTTACAACCACTTACAAAAAGAAACAGCCTAAACCGGCTATATGGGCCAAATTTAGGCTGTTTAACGAGTTAATACAGTGTGGGCACAACTCGTAATAATCAAACGGATAAGATCAGTAATCGGAGGTAATTAGTAAGTCCAGATTGGTACTTTTTAGTTGAAAACGCTCGCCGATGTAAACGTTGGTCAAGCAACCTTTATAGGTGTATACACCCTTGCGCAGCCCTTCGTGGCTGGTGATCAGTGACAGGATTCCTCCCGATTCAGCCTTTAAGAGCATGGTGGCGAGGATATTGCTGATCGCGTCTGAGGCCGTGCGGGCCACACGCGATGGAATATTGGGCACACAATAATGCACCACATCGTGTTTGGTGAACGTCGGCTTGTCGTGCGTAGTGGCTTTAGAAGTTTCAAAACAGCCGCCTTGATCAATGCTGACGTCTACGATCACAGAGCCGGGCTTCATTTGCCTGACGATGTCCTCCGGCACCACCATGGGTGAACTCGCCTGTGCCGAATGTATGGCCCCTATAGCTACGTCTGCGTTGATAAGTTCTTCTTTCAAATGCATGGGGTTAATGATGGACGTGTACAACTGTCGGCCAACCTGATTTTGGAGTCGCATCAATTTGTGCACATTGTTGTCGAAAATCCGCACCTCGGCACCCAAACCAAGCGCTGTTCGGGTGGCAAACTGCGCAACTATGCCCGCACCTAAAATGATTATTTTGGCAGGCGGAACACCTGCAATGCCGCCCAACAAGACCCCTTTTCCGCCCCTGACAGTAGCCAACAAGTCGGCTGCGATGAGCACCGCACTGATGCCTGCAATTTCGCTCATGACGTGCACGATGGGGAAAATACCCGTTTCATCGTCCCGTAAATACTCCATTGCCAGCGCAATCACCCGCTTTTTTTGCAAACGGGTGATGTACTCCGCATCGATCAAAGGCAAGTGAATGGGCGATATGAGCACCTGATTGGGCCGCATCATGTCTATTTCAGCATGCGTAGGTGGCGCTACTTTGAGCAACACATCGGCTTTATATACCTCTTCCGTTTGGTGGGCTATTCGGGCACCTGCTTCGCTGTATTCCATGTCCGTTATGCTGGCTTTTTCGCCAGCACCGGCTTCCACCACCACGTCGTGACCATGTGCCACCAAAGAGGCGACGGAATGGGGTACCAACGCCACCCGATTTTCCTGTACGGTAACTTCACGGGGCACACCAATAAACAAGCGTTGATGGCGAGGCAAAACGGCTAATGTTTCTGTTTGCGTGTCGGCTTGACCGCGCTTGATCGCTAATTTGTCCATATATGTATTGACTTTTGGGCTTGACCTACAAAATTAACACACGGCGTAAGCTTTCACTAAGTATTTCCAGATGAATTTTTGCGCCGTCTGCAGGAAAAACGGATTCAACGACTTCCGGCCATTCCACAAAACAATACCACGAATCGTACAAGACGTCTTCAACACCAATATCAAGCGCTTCTTCAAGGCTGTTCAATCGATACAAATCCAAATGATGAACCACAAACGACCCTTCGGGCGTCGAATAATGGTATTCATTGATGAGCGAAAAGGTAGGACTGGATATATGTTCCTCTACGCCCAGATACTGGCAAAAAACTTGCACAAAAGTGGTTTTACCGGCACCTAAATCGCCATACAAAGCCAATTTTCGACGCCCGTTCAAAGCCTCTATCACAGCAGGTATGTCAAGCTGCATGTTTTCAACTGAATCTACCAACCACTCCAAGTGTTCTGGAATTTTTAACAAAGATCGCAATTCTGCGCATGGAAACGCGTTTTTTTGCAGCATGCATGAATACACCATACTCGACATAGAACGCATCACTGGTGCCAAATCCCTTCAAATAGACGCTCCTGATGCGCGCATCCGTTTTCTGGCTATAGACAGTCGCCGTCTGGTAGCCCCTGCCGAAACGCTTTTTTTTGCCATGCGGGGTGCCAAACACGACGGCCACGGCTTTGTTGCCGCTGCCTATTCCACTGGTGTACGGCATTTTTTGGTGGAAGACACAGACAGTGTAAACACATTACCCGGTGCCAACGTGTTGCAATCCAGCAACCCTCGCGCAGCGTTGCAGGCCTTGGGTGCGCACCACAGGTCCCGGTTTGATGTTCCGGTTATCGGCATCACAGGCAGCAATGGCAAGACGATGGTTAAAGAATGGCTGTATCAGGTGTTGGCCCCCGATGTGTATATTGTACGAAGTCCGGGCAGTTACAATTCACAAGTGGGCGTACCGTTATCGGTTTGGGCCATGGAATCGACGCACGAACTGGCGATTTTTGAAGCTGGCATTTCGACGGTAGGCGAGATGGCACGGCTGGCAGAAATCATTAGGCCCACTTTTGGCCTTTTTACCAATATGGGCACGGCACACGCGGAAGGTTTTGCAAACGATGCGGAAAAAGTTGCCGAAAAAATGCTCCTGTTTGAATCAGCAGACTGCCTGTTGTATTGCGCCGATTATGGGCTGATTGACGAGTCGGCGCGTCAGTGGGCAAAACAAAAACCGGGCAGGTCACTTTTGTCCTGGTCCTTAAGCCCCAATCCGGGATGTAATTTGGTTCAGTTTGATGCGGGCGACTTACCCAACTCAACGCGCGTACAAGTAGGCACGGACGTTTTTCACATTCCGTTTGCGGATGCAGCATCACGGGAAAATGCGGTACACGTGTGGCTGGCTGCACGGCAAATGGGTGCAAGCCCCGATGCATTGCGTTTGCGCATGGCTGCATTGACCCCGGTGGCCATGCGCCTCGAACTAAAAGCAGGCATCAATGGTTGTCGCCTGATCAACGACGCCTACAACAACGACCTTGCTGCACTTCGGATAGCCCTCCAGTTCGCGAGGCAGCAAGAACCCGAAGCGCCGCTGACCGTCATCCTGTCTGACATCATCAGCGGTGGGATAGATACGAATGCCTTGTACACGGAGGTGGCGTATTTGTTGACCAAAGCCCGGGTTGAGCGGTTAATTGGTGTAGGATCGGCCGTTCAAATGCTCGATGTCTTGTTGCCAACGCACATCCAACGCACTTTTTATCCAGATTCCAATGCACTTTGGGATGATCTTCCCCATCTGCGGTTTCAACAAGAAGTGGTATTGCTCAAAGGGGCACGCGCCTTTGCATTTGAACGCATTGCGCTTCGACTCGAACTCAAAGCGCATCAAACAGTACTCGAAGTTAATTTAACTGCCATGGTGCACAATTTACATGTGTACACCCGATTGTTGCGCCCAGGCGCAAAAATCATGGTTATGGTGAAGGCGGCGGGCTACGGGAGTGGGCCCGTGGAAGTGGCTCGTTTACTGGAATACCATCGAGCCGACTATTTGGGTGTAGCGTATACCGACGAGGGCGTCGAATTGCGGCAGGCTGGTGTACGGTTGCCCATCCTGGTATTGAATCCCGACCCAGTCTCTTTTGACGCCCTTGTGCGGTTCAACCTCGAGCCGGAGGTGTATAGTGTAAAGCAATTGAATGAATTGGTTGCGTATTGTAAGGGCGGCAAAAGTGTTCGGGTTCATGTAAAATTAGATACCGGAATGCACCGACTCGGTTTTATCAGTACAGATTTGAATGTGTTGTGCCATTTACTTGAAGAGAATCCTCATATACACGTTGCGTCTGTTTTTTCGCATTTAGTGGGCAGCGACTCGCCGCTGCATGATGCGTATACACATGAACAGGCCGCTAAATTTCAGGATATGTCTGCTTTATTGATGGTGCACTTAGGCTACCCTGTCTTGCGTCACTTGGTGAACACGGGTGGCATTGCGCGTTTTCCCGAGTACCACTTCGACATGGTACGCTTAGGCATTGGCTTGTATGGGGTTGATGGCAGCCCGGTACAAGCTGAACTTCGGGTAGTGCATACGTTAAAAGCAACCATCAGCCAAATCAAGACCTTGAAAGCGGGCATGACCGTGGGCTACAACCGAATGGGCCTATTAGAGCGAGACAGCCGTGTGGCTACCATCACCGTGGGTTATGCCGACGGGTTACTGCGCCTTGCAGGCAACGGGCGGTACTCGGTAACAGTACTCGGAAAGCTTGCGCCTACGATGGGCAATGTGTGTATGGACATGACCATGATAGACGTGACGGACATTCCAGAGGCACAAGAGGGTGATGAGGTGATTCTGTTTGGGCAGTCCCCACGGGTGCAAGAATTAGCCACCTGTATGCAAACCATTCCTTATGAAGTATTTACCAATATCGCTCAACGGGTAAAACGCGTATTTTTTCAGGAGTCGTGAAAACAATCTTACGCAAATGTGGGATTTTCAATATCTTTGTCCTCCATTTAGGGCCCATAGCTCAGTCGGTTAGAGCACCTGACTCATAATCAGAGGGTCCAAGGTTCAAGTCCTTGTGGGCCCACATGTATTTCAGCATGCGTTGCGACATCATTTGTCGCAACGCATTTTTTTTGTTAAACTTGTTAATTGGTTTGCAAACAATTTGAAACACGCATTATCTTTGTGTTAATGAAGCGTGTTTTGATGATTTTAGCTTGACGGCGTAAAGCCGTCAGGCTATTTTTTTGGGTGTTATGGTCAAAAAAACTATTAATCGACTTTTGCAGTAAATGGATGTCTAAGTCCTTTATATCCTTTCAGCACAATTTTGACGGTACCTACAGACACAGGAGATTCAATAAGTACGGGAATCTTGTTCTCGTCGTCGCTTACCCAAACGGTCATTCTTGTACCTTCTTCAAAGATGGTTCCGGAAATTACATCAGGTTCGAATTTACGCAGGCGATAGTGGCCCATACCGTGTACTTTCTTGTTGGCATCTTTGCCGACAAATTTCATTTTTAAGGGGTATTCTTCCTTGTCGATAAAAATAGAAAACGGTGCGGTGCTTCCGACGCCTGTTTTTTCGAAATCGATGTTGCGCAGGTGGTACAACACAGAAAGGATATCGTGCACACAATCAACTGTTTTGTGTTGGGTTTTTTCTTCTCCTTTGCCCTTCTTGCGATCACGCCAAACCGTTGTACTGCGATTTCGCTGATCATACGAAGTCTTTTCAACTAATTGATAATTGCCCTCCGACACATCTCGAATGGAATAGCTGGGCAGCAGTGTGTTTTTATCTACCCACGACTCGTATCGATCGCGCACTTTAAAGTACCAGTCGTGCTGCTTATAGGTTTTACCTATGGCTTGATAGTGGTATTGTTTTTCTTCTTCAAACACCTTGAACGTCACCTCACCGGCCGATACCCACATGGGGTTGAGGTTATAGTAAACCTGATAGGTGAGTTCTTCACCGTTCTGAAAAACTGAGTTATGGGTAACGCACGGGCTTATTGCTTCTTCCGGCGCTTTTTGGACGCTATCGGGGATGAATCCAAAAAAAACCAGCGCTGAGGCCAGGCTGAAAAGTTTTGCAGCTTTCATGATACAGACTATTTGGTTAGTTGGACGCGAAAAAAAATCAGAGTACCAATTAACGCGGGTAAAATCAAGTTTATTATCCAGAGGAACAAGCTTGCACCCAGACTGCTGACGGCGTCTGCGCCATAAAATCCCCAAATCCACACAGCAAGGTTACCTCGTATGGCCAATCCGGCTATGGTAGTAAGCGGGAGCATGGTTTGCCAAAAAAAAATGGCTGCTACACCAATAAAGGCATCGGTAGTACCGGGTAAAATATTAAACAGATGGAGGAGTAAAATATATTGACAACAGTATACGCCATAGCGCATGAAGGAGAGCAGCAACACCCATGCCAGGCTGGAAACCGGAAAATGAAACAAATTGCCGATGGGCCTCAAGCGTCGTTTAGCCCAGTCGGGCCAACGCCTGGCAAGTATCATTTTTTTGATGCGCGCCGGGCGGAAAAAGAAGTAAAGTGCTGGTGCAAACATCAAGGCAAACGCGGTACTGATGCAGATAATCAACCGGGGACTCAGTAAGTCCATTTGTATGCCTAAAAGGATGGCTGCCGGGCCGCCAAAACCGACGAGCATCAAAACCTGGGCCACATTTCCGGCTATTTTAGCGTTGATGCCTGCCCACCTGGCTTCCGGAGGCAACAGGATCAGGCGGCCGCCATACTCCCCTACCCTTTGAGGCGTTATGATGGAAAAACTGACGCCAATAAGTACGGCTTTAAAAGCAGTCCAAAAAGGTATAGGGTGTGTAATCCGAAGCAGCAAATACCATTTGGCGGTTTCCAAAAGCCAATTGGGGATGAGCAGCAGTACCGGCAACAACATTGCTGTCCAGGAAGCCTTGTGGAGGTGTACTTTAAGCAATTCCCAGGAAGCCCGAAGGTTTGGGTGAGCAGACAAAAGACGATAGAGCACAACCAGCAACACAGCAGTAAGTATCCCCTGCGCGGCGACCAACCAATAGTTGTTGCGGTTGGGTAATCGGAAGCATTTCCATATTGGTTTGGGGAGTGCCATGTGGGGGTAGAAATAGGAAAAAAACGAAACGGGCAACCCTTCAAAAGAAGGATTGCCCGTATGTTGACACTCGGCGATAAAAGTGTTATTTAGTAGCCGGAGTCTTTGTTGCCCTGGAAGCTGCCGCTTGGGCGTTCCATGGTTTTCTCATCGCGTGCACCGCGGAATTCAACGCGGCGGTTGCTGCGGTTAGCGCTGTTGGTTGGTACGATGTTATCAGCCTCGCCAGCGTAATTGAGCACAAGACGATCTGCACTGATGCCATGCTGTGTAGCAAGGTGGTCGACTACTGCCTTGGCACGGTTGTAAGACAGGACGCTGTTGCGCGCCTCGCCACCGGTGCGATCCGTGTAACCTTTAGCAACCAAACGCAGGTCTGGGTTGCTTTTCATTACCTGGGCAACGCTGTACAGTTTTTCGTACTCGCTGTAGTTGATTTTGGAGCTGCCGAGGTCAAAGTTAACCGAAGGCAGGAACCAGTCTGCTAAGCTTTTTACAGCTGGAAGCTTGAAGTTAGCCAACTTGGCATCTACGATGCGGTTAACATCGCCTTCATTCAGCGGCTTGGGTTGGCCAGCAACGCCATTGGCGTCAACGGTGAAGCCAGGAGGAGAGTAAGGCTCCTTGTCTTTGTAGTCCAATACTTTGTCGCCGTCAAGGTCGCGAGCAACACCACGGGTGTCAACCAATGTGGTAGGGGAATTTACTTCCTGGTCGATGGCGTCAATCACACCGTCACTGTCTGTGTCGGTACCGTCATACACAGGGCGAGCTTCCAAAGCAGCGATGGCGGCAGCGGTGGCGCCCATTGCAGAACCCCAGTACAGTGGTTCTGCTTTGCCTTTACCCTGACCAAGGTTGAAGTTCAGGGTGAGCTGTGGGAAGTGGTACCAGTCACGGAAAGTGGTAACCGTAGCCTGGTAGTTGTTGTCGCCGTCCAGTTTGTCGGCGCGTTCGCCACCGAGGATGCCAAACACTTCATGCTCCAGGCCGATGTTGAATTTCGGGCTGATGCGGTAGGCGATACCACCACCTACAACAAAGTGGCCAGCAACTTCGCTGTCAATGGTGCCGTCGGTCTGGTCACCGGCAGCTGTTCTGACATTGGTAAAATCGGTTTCGTAGCTGTTGATGCCCAAACCTGCGATGGCATAGATGTTCAATTTGCGGTAAGGCTTATTGAAACGCAGGTTGTTGAGGGTGATCAACAATTCACCGGAACCGGAGATCCAGGTTGTTTCGGCCGTACGAGTCACATTGTTATCTGTTTCTTCGTTTTCAGTAGCGCCATAGAGGCCTTTGAAACGAACAGAAAAGATGTGGTCGAAAGCTTTACGAACGTGGATACCACCACCAAAACCGGGAAATTTAGCGTCAATATCGCCTGCGATGAATGGCAGGCCAACGTCAACACCAACTTCCAGTCCGTCGGCAGGTGTAAGGGAGCGGAAAGATCCGTCTGTGCTCGGCATTTCGTCTTGGGCAGTCAAAGCCGAGAACGAAGCAAGGAGAACAACAGCTAACAAAAGTTTTTTTGCTGTCATAGGGTCACTACTTTTTGATTGGTAAATGTTAAACATGTTGTCAAAAAGCTTCGTCTATTCGGTAAACGAAGCCGTTTCCAGGGAGAAAATTTTAGAAAAAGGCGAACCGATTTAATTGTCCAGCTTTTTCAACGCCAAATATAGCGCCTTACTGGAAATCTTATTTGGTTCTGCGTTAATTTTTATTATTTCTTCCATTGCCCCCCGGATAATCTTTGAGCAATCGCTAAAGATTGCGTCGTCAGTCATGATGGCATTTGGCTGCATGAGGTACGCAAAAACGCGCGCCATGCCGCAGTTGGCGATAAAATCGGGGATCAAGCCGGTTTTCTCGTCTGTGTAGTGAGCTGTCGGCCCAAAAAATACGTCATCATCTACAAATGGCACATTGGCACCACAGGCAATAACTTCTATTCCGCCTGCCAGCAGGGCGTCAATCTGCGGGCGTGTCACTATTTTGGATGCAGCACCAGGCACAAAAATATCTGCTCCGGCGTGCCAAATGTGTTCGTTGATGGTTTCAAAAGGCAGCAATTCGGCAGATTTCAGCTTGTTGCCTTCTTTTTCGTTGAAAAGCGCTTTCACTTGCTCAAGTGTAAGCCCCTCTGGAGCCAATATGCCTCCCTGGCGATCTATGATGCCGATAACCCGAACGCCTTGTTGAGCTAAGTAGCATGCTGCAGCAGAGGCCACGTTGCCCCAGCCCTGAATAATGGCCTTTTTGCCCGACGAAGTGCCTTGGTGGTACAATTCATAGAAATGCTTTACGGACTCGGCCACCCCAAAACCGGTAATCAAGTCGGCCACTGCGTACTTCTCCTTACCACCCTCCGGAAAATACCGGGCGTCTTCCACAATTTTGGTTACGCCATAGCGCAATTGCCCAAGGCGGTTGATCTGTTCGCCTTCGTTGGCGCGTAAATGCCCCTTCACAATGCCCTCTTGCGGGTGCCAAAGTCCAAGCGCCTCCGTGATGGGTACCACATCCTTAATCTCGTCCACATTCAAGTCGCCGCCAGTACCATAATAGTTTTTCAAGATCGGCAGTGCTGCTTTATACCATTTTTGGAGTACTTTAAGGCGGTCTGGATGCTGCGGATCAAAGTTGATGCCGCTTTTGGCACCACCAATTGCGGGGCCGCAAACGCTAAACTTAATTTCCATGACCTTGGCTAAGGATACTACCTCGTCTCGGGTAAGTCCAGGACGCATGCGCGTGCCACCACCAGCAGCACCCCCGCGCAAAGAATTGATAACAATCCATCCTTCGGCGCCTGTTTCAGCGTCATGCCATTCAAATATGATCTCGGGTGCTTTGGTTTTATACTGCTCTAGCAGGTCTTCCATCAAAGGCTTGGTTTTTAGATTGCTTTGAGGCAAAGGTAGTGAAAAACAATTGTTGTATATGGTTTGCGTACGAATCATTGTTTCTTTGTGGCCATGCTTGAAAATTGGATCAAACCCGTCTCCGCCTCCACTATCAAACAAATGGGCGAGGCAGATGCCCATCATATTGGTGCTGACTTTGTTTTTCACCGCGATGCCCTCCCGGATTTAAAAAAGACGCGTGTGGCCTTGATTGGTACGGATGAGGCGGTTGCAGACAGTGTGCGTGCGCACTTGTATACCTTGGCCAGCCTTAAACCCCGTGTTCCTTTTGTTGATTTGGGCAACCTGCGCAAGCCCGACGCCGCGCAGCTGATTCCCGTATTGCACGAATTGTTGTCGGGGCGGATTTTGCCCATTGTGATCGGTGCCGACCCGGGCTTGGCTAAAGCACAGTTTTTTTCTTATCAGGACTTCAAAAACCTGATCAACCTGGCATTTGTGGATGAAAAAGCGCCGGTTGAGCCCGATGGCCCTTTAAGTGGTGTACTTACTCCCCGACACGCCTTGCTCTTTCACTGTAGCATTATAGGATTGCAAGGGCACCTGACGCCAGCTGAACACATCCGCAGCCTGGAAGATCAACACGACGAGGTGTTGCGCCTGGGCCGGGCGCGCACCTCTATAGAAGAAACCGAGCCGGTTATTCGGGATGCCGATGTGCTTGCGTTTTCCCTTCATGCCTTGCGGCAAAATGAGGCCCCAGGGGTGCTGTCGCCCAGTCCATCCGGATTTTTCTGCGAGGAGGCCTGTCAGATGTGCCGCTATGCGGGCATGAGCGATAAACTCAGTTCTTTTGGCATATATGGTTATGCCCCCGAGCGCGATCGGGACGGGCAAACTGCGGCAGTCGTAGCCCAAATGGTCTGGTATTTTCTCGAAGGATTTTTACACCGAAAGAACGACTATCCGGTTTCCAAAACCGGTTTAACGGAGTATATAGTAGATTTCCGGAAGCTGAATTACCAGTTGACGTTTTGGAAAAGCAGTAAAAGCGGACGGTGGTGGATGGAAGTGCCCGTACCAACCAAAAGAAAACATCAACGGCACGCGCTGGTGCCATGCTCGTATCAAGACTACCAATCGGCTTGCCGGGAAGAGCTGCCCGACCGGCTTATGCTGGCGCTTCGGCGTTTTGGATAGCCCAGTTATCTATTGCTTTTTCCAATCGGATGCCTCTTGACCCTTTGATGAGCAAAAGGGATCCCGAAAGCTGCTGTTGACTCATCCAGGTGCCTGCTTCTTCTGCATTGTAGAAATGCATCACCCGCGAGGGGCGTTTGCAGCGGCCAAATGCCGGACCGACCAACACCAGCGGGCGGATACCCATGCGCACCGCTTTGTTCAGCACTTTCTGGTGTTCGGCGGCGCTGTCGGCACCCACCTCGAGCATATCGCCTAATATCGCAGCTTTCTTAGCCTCTTCCATAGCGGCCAAGCTGTCTAATGCCGCCCGCATGCTGGATGGGTTGGCATTGTAGGCATCCAGCCAAATGACGCAACCGTTCATTTGGAGTATTTGAGAACGGTTGTTGGCGGGTGTGTATGCTTCCAGAGCGGCTTTAATTTTGGGGGCGGGCACCCGGAAATAGATGCCCAAAGCAATTGCGGTGAGGATGTTTTGGAAATTATGGCGACCAAACAGTTGTGTTTTTATGGTCACAAGCTCGTTGTCATCTGACATAAAAGCTACCTGTACGGATGGATACGCTTGAATCAGGGCCACTTCAATCATGCCGGATTGGGGTTTGGGCTGTGTGGTTTGGGTATAAAATACCCGCAGCCTGACCCGATTCGACAAGTTTTTAAGGAATTTTTCATTCAAGTTGATGAATGCACAACCGTCATGTTCACCCAAATATTGATAAAGCGAAGCCTCTTCTTTTTTTACGCCCTTGAGGTCAATGAGTTTTTCGAGGTGTTCTTTACCGATGTTGGTGAGCAATCCATGAGTGGGTTCGGCGATTTGGCACAGTTCGGCCATGTCGCCTGGTTGGTTGGTGCCCATTTCAATGACAGCAACTTCTGTGTTGGGGGGCATGGCCAGCAGCGTGAGGGGTACGCCGATGTGGTTGTTCAGGTTGCCTCGGGTGGCATGACAAGGGTAATGGGCACCGAGGACTTCTGCGACCAGCTCTTTGGTGGTGGTTTTGCCGTTGGAGCCTGCAATGGCTATGAGCGGAATTTGAAAACTTTGCCGGTGCAGGGTGGCGAGTTGTTGTAAGGCGGCAAGCACATCGGGCACTTGAATCAGCCGTTGCCGGGGCGCGTCCATAATCGGTTCGTCTACAACGGCATACGCAGCCCCATGCGTCAGGGCGTAAGCGGCAAATTGGTTTCCGTTAAAGCGTTCTCCTTTTAAGGCAAAAAACAAACAGCCGTCGGGCAGATTCCGTGAATCGGTGCTGATGATCGGATGTTGAAGGAAACGTTCATAGAGCTGTTCGATCATTGCTGACAGGGCTAAAAACAAACGGGAAGACCCCGAAAGGCCTTCCCATTTGTTTGAAAAGGTTTGTTACAATTTATTTGTAGCTGCGCTTTTCTTTTTTCTTTTTGACTTTGAAGTAGTTGCCTTCATCGCCATCGTTGCCGGTAGGCGAGCCTGTACGCGTCATAGCGCACCGGAAGCCAACGGTTTTGTTGGATTTGTTTTCTTCGAGGAAGCGGCGGGCACCGGGCGAGAGCCAGAATGCACGGTCGGCCCAGGAACCGCCTTTGATCACACGCGACTTATCGCTGATGAGGGTACTGGCCCGTTCTGTGAACTGGAACGGGTTGCGGTATTCCACGTTAGACTCCTTGTCGCCGTCGAGGTAGTTAAACAGTTCGGGGCGCTTGTAGTTGTCGCGTTGGGCTGTTTCCGTAGTATCCATGAGGCGGTACAGCAAACGTCCAAGGCTGTCTTTTGTAATAGGTGCGCCTGTCTCGGGGTCGATAAGCTTCGTACGGAACACGTTACCCCGGTGCGGGTTGAGGTCGTGCTGGTCGGCATCAACAAGGTCGGCAGAGGTCATGGGGCGGTAGAGGTCAAGCGTCCATTCATTCACGTTGCCTGCCATATTATAGAGGCCGAAGTCGTTCGGCCAGTTGGTGCGTACGGGAGAAGGAGAAAAGGCTTTATCGTTCAAAGCACCTGCCATACCACCATAGTCACCACCGCTGCGCTTGAAGTTGGCAAGCATGGCACCCTGGTATTTGTTGCGTTTCTGGTAGCGCAAAGTGCTGCCATCCCAAGGATAAATCCGGCGATCGGTTACCACTTCATCCTCGCTGGTGGCCTGATTGCCTACGAGAGAGAGGGCTGCGTATTCCCATTCTGCTTCTGTGGGCAGGCGGTATGCTGGGAGGACGATGCCGTCTTCAAAGCGCACGCGGCGTTCGCCTCCAGTGCGGATGTCTTCGAGGTTTTTGCGCACGGTGCCCTCATACTGTCCAACAAGGTAAGATTCCGTATGGAAGTTGTTGTCGTCTTTTTGATCAGGTGTCGGATCGAGGATGCCTTTTTCGATGAGGATCATCTCGTTCACACGGTCGGTACGCCAAACACAAAACAGGTTGGCCTGGTACCAGTTGACACCCACCACGGGGTAGTTGTCATAAGCAGGGTGGCGGAAGTAGGTTTCAACCAACGGCTCATTGTACGCCAATTCTTCGCGCCACACCAAGGTGTCTACCATAGCGAATTTGGGTACTTCCGGATAGGTTTCACCGAATACATTGTTTACCCAGTACAGGTACTCGCGGTAGTCAATGTTGGAAACCTCCGTTTCATCCATGTAGAAAGAAGAAACGGTGACACGACGAGGCATGTTGTTCCATTCATACGTTACATCCTGGTCGGTCAACCCCATGGTATAGGTACCGCCTTCAATGAGTACGAGGTTTGGTCCGGTGACCTGCCCTTCGTAGTCCTTCTTTTCAAACCCACCCCATTCCTGGTCGTTGTATTTCCAACCGGTAGAGGATGAGCGTTCTTTGTTCCCTTTGCAACTGGCTAATAAAAATACGGCCAGTGCAAAGAAGCTTAACCCGTGAATGAGTGATTTTTTCATCGTTTATTAAAGACAGGTTTTTAAAAATTGAGCAGCAAAAGTAAGTAAAGGATTGGTTTTGTGTTTTACCGGCAAAAAATTTAACGAAAACGGTTGATTATTGGAACATATGCAAGCAATCACTCCAATCCGTTCGTTTTTTCCGGTTCCTGGCACGCTCTTGTTGGTCAAAAAGGAGCCCCAGGGTTACTTCGTATGCGCCGCCGCTATATCCGGAAAGGTTGGAAACGGTGAGGTCATAGCTAAAACCAAATTTGAAAATGCCCTCCCGCACACCAGCCATCACAATTGCCGCATCGGCATTTCCGAAAGTGTGCCTGTACCACAACCCTCCGAAGAGGGCACCCATACCGGCATAAGCACCTGCGTTGATTTGTTGGTATGGGCCTTGTGACGTAAACAACAAGTTCGGGGAGAGAAACGCGTCGGGTTTTCGTTTATTGCCCTTTTTAACAATAATCTCCGAACCGGCCTGAAAAGTGTACCGCAACGGCAGGCCGTCGTTGAGGTTGTTGTTGATCTGCAGAAAGCTTTCGTTTGGGGTATTCAGGTGCTTTAGGGAAGCCCCAAACCACAAATGCTCGCTGAGCAACAACAGTCCCGCTGAGGCGTCAAAGTTGGTGCGCGTCGGATTTTCCGGTGTACGTTCGCTGCTCTGGTTGATGTTGCCTCCTACCGCGTCCAACTGGTCGGGAAACACAAGGCGGTTCCAATCTACAGTCGACTGTTGCATGCCAGCCTCTACCCCTATTTTGATGAGAAAATCGCGGCCAATGGGCAGATTATACGCATAAATGGCCGAAACATTGGTTTTCTTGAGCAGTCCGTCACCTGCATTGTCACCGGTCACCTGAAAGCCGACGCCGCTGTTCAAGCGGTCAATCGGTTGTTCGTAGTACACGCTGTACGTGCGGTAAGCATTGTTGAGGTTGGGCCACTGGTGGCGGTATATGGTTCCGAGCCGGGGGGCAATGGCCGATCCGGCAAATGCCGGGTTCAGCTGAAGCGGTACGGCGTAATACTGTGAAAAAACAGGGTCCTGGGCATGCAACAATGTCCCCGTGCACAAACCGGCCAACAAGAGCAACAACAATCTCATAGACATATTTTTAAACTTAACGCCCAAACGCCACGGCCAGTTACGGTGTGTGTGCGCTATTTTGGTAAAATTCGTACAAATGAATCAAATGCTGCCAGGTCAACGCTGTTAAATGTGCTGAATTGCATCCAGCTTGCAAATTGTGTCGTGGCTATGCCACTTCGCTGGCAATCGCCTTGGTAGTCACTGTATCGCCCATAGTGTAGTAATGGATGCAGGGCACACCGGCTTCTTTCAGCGCTTTGGATTGATAGATGCACCACTCCAGGCCGACTTGACGCACGGCTTCGTCACCTGAAGCCTCCATGATGCCCTTGACCAAATCTTGCGGCATATTGATGAAAAACTTACGCGGAATGGAGTTGAGCTGGTATCGCTTGGTAAGGGGTTTGAGTCCCGGCACAATGGGCACCTCAATACCCGCTTCACGGCATTTTTTGACGTAGTCGAAGTAGCAATCGTTGTTGAAAAACATCTGTGTGACGATGTAGTCTCCGCCGGCGTCCACTTTCTGTTTGGTGAGCATCAGATCCGTGTCCATATTGGGTGCCTCGAAGTGTTTTTCCGGGTAACCGGCCACCCCGATGCAGAAGTCGGTTTTTTCGCCGTTGACAATATTGGAGTCGAGGTAAATACCCTTGTTCATGTGCGCAATCTGCTGCACGAGGTCAATGGCATAGGCATGACCGCGTGCTTCGGGGGTAAACTTGTCTTCAAACTGGCGGGCATCGCCACGCAAGGCCAGCACATTGTTGATGCCCAAAAAAGCCAGGTCAATCAGGGCATTTTCTGTTTCATCTACCGAAAAGCCGCCGCAAATAAGGTGCGGTACGGCATCTACTTTGTAGCGGTGCATGATGGCGGCACAAATGCCTACTGTGCCCGGACGTTTACGAATAGCTGTTTTTTCGTAGTAGCCAGACTGTTGTTTCTTGTAGATAAACTCCTCGCGGTGGTACGTCACATCGATGAACGGCGGTTTGAACTCCATCAACTCGTCGAGGCTGTTGAAAATATGTTGCATGCTGCCTCCTTTGAGGGGTGGGAGCACTTCAAAAGAGACTAAGGTCTTGTTTTTTGCTTTCCGGAAGTGTTCGGTGACTTTCAAGTTGAGGAGTTGAGGAGTTGAGGGGTTGAGGGGTTGAGGGGTTGAGGGGTTGAGGAGTTGAGGGGTTGAGGAGTTGAGGGGTTGAGGAGTTGAGGGGTTGAGGAGTTGAGGGGTTGAGGGGGAAGTTATCTGTTTGCGTCGGCACGGGCCTTCATTTCAACTGCTTTGGCATTGTTGCCGGTAGACTGGTAAATTTCGGATAGGGCATCAAGTACCCGAGTGTCTTCCGTTTGGTTCTGTAACGCATTTTCGAGTAATTTGATCGCAAACTGCGGATCGTTAAGTTCCTTGAAGTAGCGTTCATAGCCATTGCTATAGGCAAATGATGCTACTTTATTGGGATTTCCACCGTTTTTTGCCAAATAAAGCAAGTATTTTTCGACAAAATCGCGCACGTTCGTATTGTACGGAATTTTATTCATGCAGTAGTTAAACTCGTTGAAAAGCTTGTCCATCTGGTGATCCTGCTCAAATCGGGCAGCGGCTACCGCTGCACTCATGATCAACGCGGCGCTGTAGTTGGGGTTAATTTCCAATGAACGGCGAATATGGTAGTCCATCGTATCAATCCACGGGGCTTTTTGTTCCGGCGTTTTCAATTTCCGGTAAATGTCTTCGTAAATGGCGGTGACATAAAACGTGTGCGCACGGCAACTGCCCTCAGAAAGGCGTACGGCGGAGGTATTGAGCGACATGGCGTCTTTCCAATCTGGCACCCTCGTGATCGTTTTCCAGCAGTAAAAACCAACAAAGGCTGCCAATATACCAGCGCCCAATATGTAGGGGCGTTCCGTCTTTTCATTCAGGAGCGCAGGTAAACGATAAGCCAGCCACCAGCCCATCAACAAACAGAAGGCCACAGAAGGCATGTACACAAAACGCTCGTTCATAAACGCACCCACCGACAGGAAAATATTGGACACGATGCTCAGTGTAAACAGGTAAAACAACACGGCGTAAGCAGGCACTTTGCGCGTTTTGAGGTGAAGCACCGCCCACACCCCCATACCCAAGTGCAACACGAGCCCCAACAGGGCGCGCCAGTCCGTCCAGTTCACCTTGGGCACATGATATGGGTAATAATCGTGCGTTAAAGGGTGTGGAAACACCAATAGTTTGAGGTACCAAGCCAATGTAAGGGATATGGTGGCTGTTTTTTCGGCAAACGACATGCCGAGAAAGGGGTTGTTCATGAGGTCGGTGACCGCTTTACCAGGATTGAGCATATACCCCAAGGCCTGGTACCGGATAAACATAAACACCATGGCAGCGATCAGCAAGGGCCAAACGGACGCCCATACCCTTGACAACGGCACTTTAACAAAGAAATATACGCTGAGCGGGATAACGGCCACAAACGTGATGGCATTTTCTTTGGCCAACATGCCCAGCAGCAGCAGCAAGCCCGAAAACACCAGCCAAACGCTTGAACCCTTGTCGTAATATTTTATGGTTGCCCACAAAGCACCAAGGCTGAGCAAGAGGGCCAGAATTTCATCGCGTCCTTTGATATTGGCTATAGCCTCCGAGTGAATAGGATGCACCACAAACAGGAGGGCCCCAATAAAGGCTACGCTGAAAAACCAGCGGCTTTCGGGTGATGTGGGAAAAAACCCCAGCAATAGGCGATATAACAACACGCCAGTGAGTCCGTACAGCAATATATTAACGGTGTGCCCAACAACAGGATGGGCTTCTTTGCCGAACAGCTGCACTTCAAGGGCAAACATGGCTAAAGAAAGCGGTCTGTAGCGGCCACCTTCCAGCAAAAATTTTTCCTCTTTAAAATAGCCCATGAAGCTGTCGTGCGCAAAAATGTCGGACCAACCGGCCAGCCCTTTCAACACGAAGTCATTTTTCCAGATGACCATTTCATCGTCCAGCAGGTATCCGTAACGGATGGAAGCGCCGTATAGTGCGAAAGCGAGGGCGGTCAACAACAAGGCGGGTAACCAGTGCTGTTTCCAAAAACCGGACGCGAAGGTTTGGGTGCGTTCTACCTGTTTGGCGGGTTTACGAACCGGCGCCACCACTTTGGGAGCAGGTGGCGCCGATTTTCGGGGTTGCGGGGCGGGAGCGGGTTTCTTTTTGTTCTTGGCCATTAGCTATTGGATACAATCGCGCAAATATCGGCAAACGATTGTAAAATCCAGTGCTACGCCTTCCATTTGATGGTGCAACCAATCGCTTTGGTTTGCGGAACGGCTACTGCCTGCCCGTTGCGCAGTGCGTTAATAGCGTTTTCGAGATATTTCTCTTTGACTTCGGTGGCGTCTTCGTGGTTGTCGTCGATGGCACCGATGTAACGCACCACGCGGTTTTTATCCAAAAGGTACACGTGTGGCGTGCGGGTAGCGCCGAATGCTTTGGCAATTTCCTGCGTGTCGTCGTACAGATAGGGAAAGGTGAAGCTTTTTTCTTTGGCGCGCATTTGCATTTTTTCAAAGCTGTCGTCGGGTTGTTTCACCACGTCGTTGGGGTTGATGGCCACGACAGGGTAGCCCAATGGCGCATATTTTTTGTTCAGGTCAATGATCCTGTCTTCGTAAGCAATGGCATACGGGCAGTGGTTGCAGGTAAAAATGACGATGTACCCTTTAGCATTTTGGATGCCAGCCAGGGAGAGCATGTTGCCGTCAATGTTTTTGAGGTTAAAGTCGCGGGCGGTGTCGCCCACTTGATAGCCTTCACCCGGGCCTCCGGTGAACGCGGTTGCGATGGCCAAAACGGCTACAAGCGTTAAAATTGAAAGTTGTTTCATGTTGTATCAGCAGGTTAAAAAGTTGATTAATTGTCCAAAACCGAGCGCAACAGGGTTTCCAGCTCGCCATAGGCCATTTTGCCCTCGTGGAAAGTCTCTTTTCCGGTTTTGGGGTTGATGATCCAGGTGGTGGGTATGGCACCGCTCCAGTCCGGATTGACCGAGTCGATCCAGTCGTTTGGAGTAGGTTCGTTCATGTAGACCACGTAGGGGTCGAGGTGGTATTCCTGTACAAACGGAATGAGTTTGGACTCGATGTGTTTTTTAAAGTCGTTGCTCACCAGGATGAGTTTGACTTTCTGTGCGGCGAAGTCCTGCTGTAATTTCAGGAGGTCAGGCATTTCCTCCACGCAAGGCGTACACCAGGTGGCCCAGAAATTGACCACGTACACAGAATCTGTATTGGCATGGCGCCAGGCGTTGATTTGTTCGGCTTGCACAAAAGGTATTTGGGCATACAAACCGAGGCCAAAAAATAATATAAGGGTCGTAAACAGTGGTTTCATGGTTGGATAACGCAAAAAATGGTTGCGCGGTTGTGCCGACGGAAAAACTCGTCTTACGAATATATTCGTAGGACGAGTTTTTTGATTGTGACGCAAAGCTGATGTTTTTCTCCTTCAAGCTGCCTAATCTTGCAGTTTTGAAACAACAACCTTTTTCGTATGCGCTTTTTTCTCATTTTCACGAGCCTGTTGTGCGGGCTACACGTGTATGCCCAGCCTGAACCCCACCTGCAAAACATCCGTCAACTCACGTTTGGAGGCGACAACGCGGAAGCCTATTGGAGCCCCGACGGCCAATGGCTCACCTTCCAAAGCAACAATCCCGCCTGGGGCCTGCGTTGCGACCAAATATTTGCCATGCAACCAGCACTGGCAGCCAACAACCCGGCATACCGACCCAAAGACATCAGCCGACAAAAGGGACGCACTACCTGTTCTTTTTACATGCCCGACGGCAAACACGTCCTCTTCGCCAGCACCATGGGCGCTGCCGACTCCTGCCCGGCTGTGCCCGATCTGCGTGCCGGCGGCAAATACCTGTGGCCCATTTACGACAGCTACGACTTGTACGTGGCCGATCTGGAGGGCAACATCGTGAAACGCCTTACCAATACGCCAGGTTACGACGCCGAGGCGGTGCTTAGCCCTAAGGGCGACCGGATTCTATTTACCAGTACCCGTTCAGGCGACCTGGAACTGTGGACTATGGATCTGGACGGCCATGACTTGCGGCAAATTACCAATGGCTTAGGGTACGATGGTGGCGCATTTTACAGCCCCGATGGTTCCAAAATTGTGTTTCGCGCAAGCCGCCCCCAAACGGAAGCCGACATAGCGGAGTACAAAAACTATTTGGCCCAGGGCTTGGTAGCCCCCACACAGATGGAGATTTATGTGTGCGACGCCGATGGTGCCAACCTGCACCAGGTGACCCACTTAGGCAAGGCCAACTGGGCACCCTACTTCCATCCCGACGGCAAACGCATCCTGTTTTCGAGCAACCACCACAGCCAACGCGGCTACGATTTTCAACTGTACATCATTGCTGAAGACGGTTCCGGCCTGGAAAAAATCACCTCGGAGAGCATTTTTAATTCCTTTGCCATGTTTTCGCCTGATGGCAAAACGCTCGTATGGTGCTCTAACCGCAACAATGGCGGCACGCGCGATACGAATGTGTTTATTGCAGACTGGAAAAACTAACCCCTATACCCCTATGGCCGTATCTCCGACCGAATGGGTTGCCCCGCATCGCGTTGTTTGGCGGCATAGTGTTGATAAAGGTAGGCACCGAGTGCGAGGTGTAGTGCGAGGATGAGCCAAAAGGCGGCCGAGCGGCCTTTGATGCTCTTGGGGTCGTTTTGCGTTTGCATGTAATCGATTTTACATGTTTACTTGCAAGACCCGTACCAAAAGCCGCATGGACGACAAAAAAAGCGCCTTGTTACCTAAAATTAGGTACTCATTAACAATTCTTTGTTTTCAAAAACGTGATATTGTGGACTTTACATGTCCAACAGCCCTTCCGGTAAGTCGGTAAAAACTGTTCTCTCAGCCTCGTTTATTTGTTGTACAAACTGCGGATTGAGCGGAATGAGCACCTCTTTGCCCTTGAATTGGACAACGGCCATTTCCTGCTGGGGCATGTCCAACACCTGCTCGATGGCACCCACTGTACCCGCGTGGGCGTCAACAAGGGTGTATCCGGCTACATGGGCATAAGGGGTAGGCTGATCTAAAACCAACTCGCGCTTGTGTTCGGGAAGGAGGTCTGTTGATTTGAGGTACAGCTCTCTGGACTGGAGGGCAATAGCGGCGTCGCGGTCGCGCACATCTTCCAATTGTACGATGAGGTCAATGGTGCCGCGCAGGTGTTCGATGAAGTAGGGAATTTTGATGCCTTTAACGTCGATGAACACCCGTTCATTCTTCAGAAAGTCCTCGAGGTACTTGGGTTCGACGCGCATTTTGAGCTCCCCTTTCAACCCGTGTGATTTTTGGGTGTACCCTATGGCGACGTATTCGGACATGGGGAGTTGTTATTGGAAGTTGGTGACAATTTGCCGGATGATGTAGCCGCGTTCGGCTTTGTCAAGCCAGGGTCGGGTGAGGCAATCAGCGGGGGTGGGTTCTTCGTTGCAGTATTGGGAATCCAAAATCCATTGTTCGCGCCACACCAGGCCTATGCCCTTGGCGTATTTGGCACGGGAGAACCGGTATTCGATGGCATTGAATTCGTCTACTTCCGAAATGGTGAGGACAGAATCAAATACAAATGGACCAATGACATTGGGCTGGTCGATGGAATCCACTTCGTAGAGCCAGTTATCGTAGGGCCGGATGCGTTCGCCAGCCACTTCAATTTCGCGGTCGGCGTCAATCCACAGGTTGCCATTCCATTCGCTGCGGCGGTCCAGGGGAAAAATGAGTTTGAGGAAACGGAGGTTGTTTTCGGTTCGGATGGCCTGGGTGGTTGTTCGGGCTGCGGTTTCCACGCGTTTGAACGCCCAGGGGGCAGCGTCGTTGGGTCGTTCGAAACGTTCGATGCGGTAGAGGACGTCGCCGTTGTTGTCGGTTAGGGTATCGCCCACGCGTTCGCGCACAAGCGTCGTGCTGGAGTCCAGGAGGGTACCACCACCGGGTGCAAAATCGAAAATGACGCTATCGACCTTGTATTCAACGAACCGGCCAGTTTCAAGCGGGAAATAGGGGTGTTGTTCAGATGGATCCAACAAATCAACATTGCCCGTAACCCGGTCTGCACACGACGGCAAAAACAGGAAACCAAACAAGGCAAAAACGAACAAAAAACGCATGTGCATGATCTACATCCAAAATCGAGTGAGCGGGAAACGAGACTCGAACTCGCGACTTTCAGCTTGGGAAGCTGACGCTCTACCAACTGAGCTATTCCCGCTGGTTGATCGTGCAAATGTATAACATTATAGCCAATGACCGGCCCTCAAAACAACCCCGTAATCTGCCCTTCCGCATTCAAATCCATGCCCTCGGCAGCAGGGTGCACGGGAAGACCGGGCATGCGCAACATGTCGCCCGCAATGGGCACCACAAAGCCCGCGCCGGCAGCAATCTCGATGTCGTTTACCGTAAACGTGTAACCACTTGGAGCGCCCAGCAGGCGGGGGTTGTCTGAAATAGACTTCTGGGTTTTGGCCATGCAGACCAGCAGATGCTCCAGGCCCAGGTCTTTGATGCGTTTGAGGGCAGTGCGGGCGGGCGGGCTGTACGCCACTTCAGCAGCACCGTAATATGTAGTGGCGAGGGTTTCAATTTTTTGTTCGATGGGCCATTCCCGCTCGTAAAGGAAACGCGGTTGTACGGTGGTCGTATCGGCGGCATTGGCTACAGCCTGTGCCAGGTGTTCGGCACCGGCACCGCCTTTGGCCCACACCTCGCAGACAAAAGCAGGCGCGCCATGGTCGGTGCAGAGGTCTTGCAACATAGCGAGTTCCGTGTCGGTATCGGTAGCGAACCGGTTGATGGCGATGAACGGGGTGATGCCAAACAAGCGCGCGTTGGCCACGTGTTTGGCCAAATTGGCAAATCCGGCGCGCAGCGCGTCGGTATTTTCCGTCTTCAGGTCGGCCAGTTTGGCACCGCCGTGGTATTTGAGGGCGCGCACGGTGGCCACCAGCACGACGGCATGCGGGAAAAATCCCGCTTCTCGGCATTTGATGTCGATGAATTTTTCGCCGCCCAGGTCGAAGCCGAAGCCCGCCTCGGTCACCACGTAATCGTTCATACCCAGGGCCATGCGCGTGGCCAGGATGCTGTTGGTGCCCTGGGCAATGTTGGCAAAAGGGCCGCCATGAATAATAACCGGGTTTTGCTCCAGTGTTTGTACCAAATTGGGCTGCAGGGCGTCTTTGAGCAATGCGGCCATGGCACCTGCGGCCTGAAGGTCACGGGCGTACACCGGCGTTTTGCCGCCAGGCCCAAAACCGATGAGCATGCGGCCAAGGCGCTCTTTGAGATCGGGTATGGATTGTGTCATGCACAACACGGCCATCACTTCAGAGGCCACTGCGATGTCGAATCCGGTTTCGCGGGGTACGCCGTTGCCGGTGCCGCCGAGGCCCACCATGATGCTGCGCAGGCTGCGGTCGCTGAGGTCCATCACGCGTTTCCAGAGGATGTTGCGGGGGTCTATTGCCGGGCCGGGTTCGGGGTATTGCAGCCGGTTGTCTATGAGGGTAGCCAGCAGGTTGTGCGCGCGTTCAACAGCACTGATATCGCCCGTAAAATGCAAATTGATGTCTTCCATCGGGATCACCTGGGCGTATCCGCCGCCGGTGGCACCGCCCTTGATGCCAAAAACCGGCCCCAGAGAAGGTTCGCGCAAAGCGGCGCCCGCGCGGCGGCCGATGCGGTTGAGCGCGTCGGTGAGGCCAATGGTCATGGTGGTTTTGCCCTCGCCGGCCGGAGTGGGTGATATGGCAGACACGAGGATAAGTTTGCCCATTGGCGCGCCTGGCGCAGGTAAAAGGCTGTGGGGCAGTTTGGCTTTAAAGCGGCCGTAAGGCTCCAGCAGGTCGGCGGCAATGCCCCGTTTGGCGGCAATGTCGGCAATGGGGAGCGGGGTGACGGAGCGGGCAATGTCGAGGTCGGTCATGTGAGCAGGCTGAGCAGAAAGGCGTATATGGTTTGCACAAAGGTAGGGTTATTTGACTTTTTCCCCAATATTCGAAGAAACGAGTAAAAGCGCAAATTTTTTAATTAAACATGAAAAACGGGCATGTTAGTGCTTTATTATCATATTTATTTTTATCTTTGCACTATGATAAAACGTCATATTACAGAAAATGTAAAGCGAGCACTCACGGCATTCCCTATAGTCGGTATTCTTGGACCGCGGCAGGTGGGAAAAACCACCCTTGCAAGACAGTTGGAGCAAGACATGGGAAAGCCCACGCTTTTCCTGGACCTGGAGCGCAGCAGCGATCGGCAAAAACTCGCTCAACCAGAATTGTTTTTGAGCCAGCACAGGGATAAGTGCGTGATCATCGACGAAATTCAAAATATGCCGGAGCTGATGCCGCTGCTGCGCTGGTTGGTGGATCAACAACGCGAACCGGCGCGGTTTGTCCTCACAGGCTCTTCTACACCCGAACTCATTCGAAACAACACAGAAACCTTAGCCGGACGCATCGCCTATTTTGAATTGACCCCGTTTTCCCTTACGGAAATAAACGGTGTTAAAAGCATGTACGAACACTGGTTCAGGGGTGGTTTTCCCTTGTCTTTGTTGGCTGAATCAGACGAAATCAGTAGAATGTGGGTCGAAAACTTCATTGATACCTATTTGCAACGAGACCTCCGGAGTTTAGGATATGACATTTCGACACCCGCTATGGACCGATTATTGCGTGTACTGGCGTCTTTACACGGAAATATCCTTCACCTGCAGGACTTGTCGAATGCCATGAATGTGGGCACCAAAACGCTCAGCAAATACCTTGATATCCTGGAAGGGAGTTTTCTGATCCATCGTCTGCAGCCTTTTTTTATCAATACGACGAAACGATTGGTGCGATCACCCAAGCTATACTTTAGAGATACCGGTTTATTACACAGCCTCCTTCAAATCAAAGACCTTACCAATTTGCATGGTTCCATTTTTCATGGTTTGTCCTGGGAGGGCTATGTTGTAGAGCAAATTATGTTGTCGGCCGGTAAAGTATGGCAATACGATTTTTATCGTACCCACGGAGGCGCTGAGACTGACCTTGTATTGTCGCAGCCGGGCGGCAAAAAAGCTGTCATAGAAATCAAGTACAGCGTAGATCCCAAACCGTCACGCGGGTTTTACGAGTCTATCGAAGATTTAAAGCCCGACTACCAGTACATCATCATCCCGGAAGGGGATGCCTGGATGCGCAACGAACGGCAAAAGGTTAGCGGGCTGGCGCACTTCCTCCTCCACGAACTGCCCTCACTCTAAAAATCGTACAATTTCAGCGTACACCGACTCGTCCTGTAATTCGTGCCCGAGGTTTTCGGTCACAAACAACTGCGCATTGGGCAAGGCTTTTCCGTACCGATACGCGTCCGTTATGTTGGCCAGGGGGTCTTGCTTGTCGTGTATCACGAGGGTTGGATGCGCGATGCGGGCACAAAATCCGGCTACGGAAAAATACGCCACCGGATTGCCAAATCGCTTTTCGAAGTAACGGCGCACGCTTTGCTGGGTGCGGTCGCTGAGGCGCAGGGCTTTGTTGAAATGGGCGGCTATGTCTTCCAGGTCGGAAGGAGCGCCCAGTAACACCAATTTTTGCACGGTGGGTGCTTCAAAATGGGTGACAAAATAGCTGAGCGTCATGCCACCCACAGAATGCCCTACCATATAGTGTACAGGCTGCGTTTGCAGCACTGCATGCACGGCCTCGGCATACAGATAAGCATTGAATAGCCGGCCCTCCGACTGCCCGTGGGCAGGTGCATCTATGGCCAATACCGTGTAGCCCTCTGCTTCCAAAACAGGCCCCAAACGCCGCCAACGGCCAGCGTTGGACTGCCAGCCGTGCAACAGCAACACCACTTTATCGGGATTGCCCGCCCAAGTGTAGGTACGAATGCGCTGGCCGGAAGACGTATAAACGTTGCCCTGTTGGGCGCGTTCCAAAAAGGGTTTGTCTTTTTCTTTGATGCGTCCGCCACGAGGCGTGCAAAACAAGTCGAACGCTTTCACCGCTGCTTTGCGGGGTGCAACCAGGTGCAAGGCATTGTAATATTTGCCCAAAGCAATCGGGAGCGTTTTTTCGACGAAGCGTTTAGTGTTGACCACAGTTTTATGACAAAACACATGGGTAGTTCTTTTTGTTTGAATGAAACAGGAGAATTTGAGCTTGATTTTTCTACTTTTTTACAAGAATACAATATGCTAAACTATTTTTTTTCAATATGTTATAAAAACAATAAACATTCTTTTTTTGGACAATACGCACAAACCGTTCTTTTCTGACCCGTGAAAGGAGCCGTCTTTTGTTCAAAAATACTGTTCAACAACATGCCAAATACAAGTTTAAACATTCGTGTGCTTACGATACTTTGCACGTCCGTTTTGGTCAGTATAAACACCCTGTTGAATGCGCAGGGTTGTTCGGCGCAGGGCAACGTAGTGGTATTTTCCAATTACGACGGCGGGTATCTGAACATCAATGTGAACGAGAACATCCCAAACCTCAAAATCGGTGTGGCTTCTTACGAGCCCACGCAGGTCAATATTTTCGGTCCATTTGCAGGTAATATAACTGCGGTGGTTTACGCGGGCTATCAACCCATAAACGGCACAGGCAACAACAACTGTTTAGGCGGGCCGCTTGTGGGCAGCGTATCTCTACCTGATCCGAACGCGTTGGTTGAGATATTGGAAAACCCTCCAGTCACCCTCATCGCCACACAATTTGATACTTCAACCGTATTGCCTCAACTTGTGGGAAACAACACAGGCCTCTTTGGGTGTTACAGTTGCAGCCTGACACAGGGAACGGGTGGCGCAAACAATTCAGCACAGGTGATCGATTTTTTTGCCAAATACTTCAACTCGGAGGTGCGTTTTCTGAAAACACAATACTTCTGCTGGTGCGATACGCAGGATGTCAAAAGTCCGCCCGAGTGCTGTACAGACCTGGTACGCACATCCCGCATTCAGGTGGAGTCGGGCGCCAGTACCATTTGCCCGGGAGATACACTGACCCTGAAGGCCGAGCCAGGCTCGTCGTTTTACGCATGGTCTACCGGGGCTTTGGGGGTAGACTCCATTGTGGTGACGGCACCGGGCGTATATGCTGTAACGATATCCGATGAATGTGGTACCAGCGTGGGCACCGTGGCGCTGACCGATTGTCCAAATGAAATATGCGACAACCTGTTGGACGACGACGGCGACGGGCTGGTTGACCTTGACGACCAGGACTGTCCATGCAACAACAGCATACCTCCTCTATCTGTTTCGATCAGCGGTCCGCCAATCCGGTTCCTATAGGTGTGCCGTTTCGGTTAAATACGCTGATAAACAGGCCATTGCCGTTGGTGAAGCTGAATTGGGCACCTGCTTCGGGACTTGATTGCGCCGATTGTCCGGACGTAGAGGGTGTGCTATTTGACAATACGACATTTGTGCTGGTTGCCACCGACACTTTTGGGTGCCGGGCAGAAACTACCTTTGAGGTGCTGGCAGACAAAACGCGTCAGGTATATGCGCCCAACGCGTTTAGCCCCGAAACGGACGATGAAAACAGCGTGTTCAGGCTTTTTCCGGGACGGGGTATTGAGGCGGTTCGGCGGATGCGTGTGTATGACCGGTGGGGCATGCTGGTATACGAAGGCACTAATGGCTGGGACGGGTTTGCTCGGGGCGAACCGGCACCGCCGGGTGTGTACATCTGGTATGCCGAGTTGAAGTATTTTGGCGATGGCACTGGAATATTGGAAGGTGATGTAACTTTGATTCGTTAAAAAATGAACAGCATGAAACTACGCATTTTGATGTCGATGGCCGCATCGATGATTTTCACAACAATTTTGGCCCAAAAAGAGGGGCATATCTGGCATTTTGGTGAGGGTGCTGTGCTTGACTTTACTGGTACAGGACCATTCATCGGCACCACCAGCGCCATACGCACCTTTGAGGGCAGTGCAAGCATTTGCGATGCCGACGGCAATTTGCTGTTTTACACCAACGGCGGCGGCCGAAACCCTGCGACCACCGGACAAACCCCGGGCTCCATCTGGAACCGCAACAACGCGGTGATGTACGACATGAAAGGCATAGAAGGCGGTGGTTTCAGCGCCGCGCAGTCGGCCCTCATTACCCCCAAACCCGGCGAACCGCGCCACTATTACGTGTTCACGATGGAAGAAATCGAATCCGGAAATATCGACCCGCCCTCACGTGGCTTTTCCTATTTTGAAGTGGACATGGATCAAAACGGCGGCCTTGGTGGCGTGGTGGACTACAAAGACTCGGTAGTATTGGCCTCGTTTGAAGCCCTTTCGGGCACTCGGCACGCCAACGGAGTCGACTACTGGGTGGTCATCTTTAACACCGATGAACTGGCGTTCAATGTTTTTTCCGTGACCGCTTCGGGCGTTGCCTTATCGGGTACATACCCGACAACCAACATCCTGGAAGGTTCAGCGCTGATTCGCATTTCGCCAAACGGCAAAAAATTGTACGGTGGCGGGGCGCTGTACGATTTTGACAATGATTCGGGCGCGTTGTCTAATGCGGTGGTGTTGTCAAATGATGCTTATGGCGTCACTTTTTCGCCCAACAGCCGCTACTTGTACCAGATTTTGGGTAAAGACTTCATTCGGTATACAGTAGATGCGCCCAATGTGCCAGCCACTGAGGAAATCATAGCTACGGTAACAGATGATGCGTTTTTTGGAGGACAAATGCAGGTGGCACCCGACGGCAATTTGTATTTCATTGAATTGGCATTTGGGTCAGGCTCCGTCTTATCGGCCATTTTATGCGCCAACGCTGAAAAACCGTGCCTCAAACGCAATTTATTTACCTTCATCACGGAGGAGTACGCATTTGTGGGCCTGCCAAACTTCACGGATCATTTGTTTGCCAATGATCAGGAAATCATTCCCCTCAATGCCAACATAGTGGCCAATCCAACGGGCATTTGTGTGGGACAAACAGCTGTACTCACGGCGCAGAGCGTTACAGGCGAAACTTACCTGTGGTCTACAGGCGACACCACTCAGGTCATCAACACCACACAGCCTGGCACGTACAGCGTGACGGTCAGCAGCGGCTGTTGTGCTACAGGAACGGCTACCGTAGAGGTGCAAGCCTTGAATGCCGGGGATTTGATGGTGGATATTGCAGGCGGGCGGGCGTTGTGCGACAGTACAGCCCTAACCCTTACGGCAGCAACCGAAACGGCCGGAACATTTATTTGGTCAACGGGCGACACCACCAATGCCATTCAAGTCATCACGGCTGGCGTGTATGCCGTGACGCTCACCGACGCCTGTGGGCAAAGTGCAGCAGCCAGCATCAACATTACCAGGCCTGCACCCCTTGCGTTTGACACGACACAAACCAGCGCCATCTCCTGTGGCGGGGCCGATACACTGCGGGTGACCACCAATGCCGACTCCATACGCTGGTCTACGGGCGAAGAAACAGATTTCATAGCCGTCAAAACCGCCGGTATGTATACAGTCATTGCCGACAACGGTTGCGAAACCGCTACCGGGGCTTTTGAGGTGGCTGCCAAAGGCGAGCCATTTGTCATGCCCAACGCGTTTACGCCCAACAGCGATGGCGTGAACGATGTATTTCGACCGGTATGGGATTGCATGGACGCCACTTCCTATTCTTTCCGGGTGTATAGCCGCTGGGGCAAGGAGGTGTTTAATACAACGGATACCCGGGATGCCTGGGATGGCAAAGTAGACGGTAGTGAATCGCCGGGTGATGTGTATGTCTACATCGTGGATTTTGTAGATTTAGAGGGCCTGGCCATTCGAAAATCGGGGGATGTGACGCTGTTGCGGTAACAAAATCAGGCATTTGGGCGCTTAAAATTTTATTTATTGCAGTTTAATGGTTGGTCAATAGCGCATTAAGTGGTTGTTAATGTGGTGGGTGCATCTTTGTACCATCAGTCGGAAATGATTCCACTGGTTATCCTTTTTTCACTCACCGCTCGCAAGCTAACCCCACACGACTACCCTTGCGGGCACAAAAAACCATTTACCATGCCATTAGTATTTGAATTATCGAGCACCCCGGCAGCCGTTTCCGGAACAGTCAATTACTACGAATTGAACACCGGCGGCAGCTACGCCCCTGTGATCACCAGTCCGAACCCTACACACATCCATGCTGATCAGGACTGGGAAGTTCGCCTGGAAGGCTTGACGCAGAGCGGTGCACTGTTTGGCAGCTGGGGAGGCAACACCTGGCGCTTGCGTTTGTATGTGGAAATGATTGGCGGTGGAGAGCACCTTGCAACGTACGACACCACGTTTGCAGTGAACACCACCACCCCAACGTTCACTTATCCGGACAAAGTCATCAGCATTCCAGCTGGATCATTGGTACCTGGTTTGTACAAACTGTACGCCGAACTGGTGATGCTTGACGCGGGTACGCCAAACCAGACACCCATTGCCGGCGCAGGTGAATTGACCCCAAGCTCGGGTACCATTTTGCAGGTAATGGCTGCTTAAAGGCCACATTAACCAGGCCGATTGCACTTAAGTTCAACCTCAACACCGTGAATCCCTGCGATTCGCGGTGTTTTTTTATTCCATTAACCTACACGGGATTTACCGCTGAACGATCACCGTTTCCAGCATTTTCCCCTGCGCATTTTCCATTTTCAAAAAATACGTGCCTGCAGGCAGGTGGGCCACTTCGAAAGTGAGGCGGTTTTCCCCGGAAGTCAGGTTGTGTGATTGCGCGAGAAGACTCCGGCCTTCGGCATTTTCAAGGGTAAAGTGCATGACTCCCGCAAGCGGCGAATCGACAATGGCCCGCACTGTGCCGCCCGTCGCCGGATTGGGTTCGATGCGCAAAGCGAAGCCCTGTGCGGCGAGGTCGTGCGTGCCGACCGTTACTTCCGTCACCGTGTTGTTTTTTGTGATCAGCCACAGTTCCGGGTCGAAAACAACTGAAGTGACTTCAAAATCAACTTGTTCCTGAAAATTTTGCCCGTCACTCGTGTGGTTCAGCACAATGTCTTTTGTTTCCCCCTGTGCGCCTTGCAAACGCAGCGGCAAGGGCAACTCGAAATACGAAACCGAGGCATGCGATTGTGTTTGTTTTACATTAATATTCAGCAGATTGGATGCGTCTTTCGACCACGTGATCTGGTAAGAAGGGTAGCCCTGTCCTGTGTACCAGTCGGCAAAAAAACCGTCCAGATTCTTGCCAGATGCCGATTCGAGGTGGGCTTGCACGTCAGCCGTTTGGGCAAAACGGTACGCCAGGTTAGGATCGGCGAGGTAGTTGCGGACGCCCCCGAAAAACGCCGGGTCGCCGCAAATCCAACGCAACATGTGCAGCACCATTGCGCCTTTGTTGTAGGTGAGTCGCCCGCTGAAAATCCTGTTTACGCTGGTTGTATCGTCCACACGCACGGATCCGTCGGGCTGCGAAGTAGCGCTGCTGATGCGCTGCTGCTTGAACTGAGGCCAGTATTGCGGTTGCAAGCGCTCGTAACAAAGCCCGGAGAGGTACGTTGCAAAGCCTTCGTTGAGCCAGATGTCTTCCCAGGAGCCACAGGTCACTTTGTCGCCAAACCACTGGTGCGCCAGTTCGTGCGCCACCAATTCGTATCCAAAATTGGACATGAACGACATGGTTTGGTGTTCCATGCCACCACCCCAGCTGAACTGCGCGTGGCCGTATTTTTCATTTTGAAAAGGGTACAAGCCAAAGAGGTCGTTGTACAACTGCATTTGTGCCGTCAAATCCGCCATGCTTGCCAGGGCATTTTGCACCGATTCCGGGTATACGTAGTTGACAATCGGCGTTGTGCCATCTGGATGCGGCACCTCATCGGTGAGCACTTCGTAGTCCGTCACGGCCATTGCCACGAGGTAAGTCGCGATCGGATACCGATGCTTCCAGTGGGCGGTTATTTGACCATTTTCGGTTGTTTCGGATTGTAAAACACCGTTGCTTGCTGCCCGATAACCTGCCGGATGGGTGATGAAAATGTCTACCGAGTCAATTTTGTCGTTCAGCGCCTGCTTGCAGGGCATCCAGTCCATTGCGCCGTACGGTTCGGAAAGCGTCCACAGCACGGGTTTTCCGATGCTGTACACGGTGGCTTGAAAAGAGCCGAAGCCCGAGGAGGTTGGTACGCCCTGATAAAAAAACGTGAGGGAGTCGCGCAGTACCAGTGGGGTTGGGAAGAGGACGGTCAGCAGGTCTCCGTCGCGGATGAACCCCAGATTTTGTCCGCGCCACCGGATGCTGTCCATGGTGAGGGCGCTGGAAAAATCAAACTCAAGGTTTGTAAGCAGTTCGTAAGGCTGGAAAGTAGTCATCACTTCGCCCCGGATGTAGCGCACCGCCGGGTCAACCCAAAAGTGGAAGCGGGTATACACAATGTCCGAACGGTTGTTTGCCGAGTTGAACATACCGCGCCCGGAAGCAGTGTTTTGACGCAGCCAGGCGGCTTTTTCGCTGAGGATGATGCTTTCCAATTGGTCTGTTGGTTGTGCGAAAACGGCTGTGACCGTGAGCAGAAAAGCGATGGCAAATTGTATTTTACGCATAAAACGTGTTGTTGGATGAGCGTTGGTTTGGGCGGTTTTTATACACGCAATGTGTTTTACAAAGATAGGGTTTATGGAGCATCCGAGAGATATAAGTTAACAAGATGTCGAGGGCTGTCCAAAAAAAACGTTGGCCACGACGAAGCGTATTGTGCATCATTTGTATACACTAAAATAAAATATCCGTAAAATTAGCCCTAATTTTGCGGATAACTATACACTCGACAGCCTGCCCGCCCTGAAAATCATAGCTACTGGTTCCTCGTCTTTTGAGTTGGCAAACCGCTTTCGAGAGCCGCTTACCGGTCGCACCTGGACGTACACGTTGTATCCGATGGCGGTGCAAGAGTTGGCGAGTAGCCACACGCCGTTTCAAATGACACAGCACCTGGAGCAATGGCTGCGTTTCGGCATGTATCCCGACATTTTACAGGCACCCGATGAGGCTGCCAAAGTGCGCCAACTGCGGGAATTGGCTGGCTCGTATTTGTACAAAGATGTGTTGCAACTACTATTGGCGCACTTACTCTGGTGCCGAATTAGACTACGTGGAGGAGCGAGACGGCCGCCTGTTGGGGTTTGAGTTTAAATGGAAAAGCCGCAAGACCCGTCGGCCCGCAACCTGGCTCGATACTTACCCGGAAAGTTCATTTGAGGTTGTTCATCAGGAAAATTTTTTGGACTTTGTGGTTTGATGTGTAGTTGTTGATTTTTTGATCTAACCCCCTTAAAATTGATAGCCATGATTTCTTACAACCAGTCCTCCGCCGAACTCTTCAGCACCCTCAACTCCTCCACAGCGGGATTGACACAGGCCGAGGCGCAAAGCCGATTGGAGAAATATGGGCCTAATGCGCTTCAGGAAAAAAAGAAATCGCCCGCATGGCTGGTCTTTTTGCGCCAGTTTTACGATTTCATGATCCTGATTTTGATGGCCGCTGCCATCCTTTCCGGCATCATGGGCGACCTGAAAGATACCATCATCATATTAGTCATCATCTTCCTGAACGCCGTCATCGGATTTGTGCAAGAGTACCGCGCTGAAAAAGCGATGGAGGCTTTGAAAAAAATGACCTTCACGCAGACGCAAGTCGTCCGGAACGGGCAACCACAGATTATTTCCGCGATCGGTCTGGTTCCGGGTGACATAGTGCTTGTGGAGGCGGGAAACATTGTGCCCGCCGACTTGCGCTTTTTGGAAACCCATGCTTTGCGCGTCGACGAGTCATCGCTTACTGGCGAATCTGTGCCTGTAGACAAAACAAGCAGTCCGCTTTCCGGCGCAGACATTCCCCTTGGTGACCGCCTGAATATGGGTTTCAAAGGCACTTTAGTCACCGCTGGCAGGGCAAAAGCCCTTGTGGTATCGACCGGCATGAGCACCGAGATTGGCAAAATTGCCGGCATGTTACAGGAACAGGAGGTTGCCACCCCGCTCCAGCAACGCATGACGCGGTTCGGCAAAAACCTCTCGTACATCATCTTGCTGATTTGCGCCGTGCTGTTCGTCTCCGGCGTTTTGCGCGGTGAGGATACTTTCGAAATCCTGCTCCTGGCCCTCAGCCTTGCGGTAGCGGCCATTCCGGAAGCCCTGCCCGCGCTTATTACCGTTTCGCTATCCCAGGGTGCTGCGCGGCTGGTTCGGAAGAATGCGCTGGTTCGGAAACTGCCCGCAGTAGAGACCCTCGGCTCTGTCAACTTCATTTGCAGCGACAAAACCGGCACCTTGACCCAAAACAAAATGCGTGTGGTGCAAACCCATGAGCACCCCTTTCGGCCTCCGGGAATGTCTGCAACCACCTTGCCAACGGGCGTTTCTCCCCTGATGCTCGGCATTTCCATAAACCACGACATCCAGTTCGACGAACAGCAACGGCCATTTGGTGAATCCACCGAATTGGCCCTGGTGGAAGAAGCCCTCGAAGCACTCGGCACCGAGACCTACCAATCGGTTGCCCGGCAGTTCGAGCGCGTTGCTGAACTGCCTTTTGATTCCGACCGAAAGTGCATGACTACCGTCCATCATTACCCGGGCGGAAAATTTTTAGTCATCACCAAGGGTGCCGCCGAATCGGTGGCCGAAAATTTGCTGGACAAGCGTGAAAAAACGGCTTTGCTCGATGCTGCGGACGATTGGGCGAAAAACGGCATCCGCGTTCTGGCTTACGGTGCCCAAATTCTGGATACACTGCCCGAGCCATTCAATTACCAGACCGTTGAACAAAACCTGCATCCGCTCGGCCTCGCCGGGATGATTGACCCTGCCCGCGAGGAAGTGAAATCCGCCATCGTCGAGTGCAAAAACGCTGGCATTCGACCTGTCATGATTACGGGCGACCATCCGGCGACCGCCCGCGCCATTGCACGCGAAATCGGCATATTGAGCGAAAAAGACCTGACGCTTACCGGCACCGAACTGCAACAACTTGACGACGATACTTTCCATAAACAGGTAGAATACACCAGTGTCTATGCCCGTGTTTCGCCCGATCAAAAACTCCGAATCATCCGTGCGCTCCAACTCCAAGGGCATTTTGTGGCCATGACGGGCGACGGCGTAAACGATGCGCCTTCCTTGAAAGCAGCCAACATCGGTGTGGCTATGGGCATCAATGGAACCGATGTAAGCAAAGAAGCGGCGGACCTGATTTTGCTGGATGACAACTTCACCACCATTGTTGGAGCAGTGCGCGAGGGAAGACGCATATTCGACAACATTCGGAAATTCGTCAAATACATCATGACCTGCAACAGTGCCGAAATCTGGACGATTTTCCTTGCCCCCCTCCTTGGAATGCCCATTCCGCTATTGCCTATCCATATTTTATGGATCAACCTCGTGACCGACGGCCTGCCCGCACTTGCCCTCGCAGGCGAAAAAGCTGAACCCGATGTGATGCGCCGCCCGCCGCGCCCGACCAACGAAAGCCTTTTCGCCGACGGGGTAGGCTACCACATCATCTGGGTAGGTATACTGATGGCTGGCGTAACATTGGCCACACAAGCTTATGCCTTGCGCCACGAGATAGCACACTGGCAAACGATGGTTTTCACGGTACTTTCGCTTTCTCAACTTGGACACGTCTTGGCGATACGCAGCGACCGAACCTTTCTTTTCCGGCAAGGCATTTTCAGCAACTTACCTTTGCTGGGCTCTATCGCACTGACTTTTGCCCTGCAAATGGCGGTTGTTTACCTGCCTTTTTTACACGATGTTTTCAGGACACAGCCGCTGCGTTTGAACGAACTGCTTTTCTGCCTCGCGATGTCGGCGATTGTCTTTCATGCCGTTGAGTTGGAGAAGTGGGTGAAGGCCCGGTTTGTTTGAGCTGATCAAACAGCCGCTTCAAACAGTCATTTCACACCGTGATATTGCCAAAATTCGAGCGCTTTTTAGACGATAAATCTTTTTAGCCGTATCGAAAACATGCGTCAATACAAAGGCGTTTTTAGAAGTCAGTTGAATTCTTTTTTGATTTTTTCAACAACAGCATGATGCACATTCAAGCAAAACAATGGTTTTTGGGAAAAATTTTCGGCCTGTTATTGGTTTCGGGGTTGATGGCCGGCGATGTGGCTGTCGCCCAAAACCAAAAAGTTTTTTATATCGGCCACAGCCTCAGCGACCAAATTCCCGACATGGTAAAATCCCTTTCCGACGACCACCCGCAGGTCGGTCTTGATTGGCGTTACCAATGGATTCCAGGCGCGCCGCTTTGGTGGCAATGGGACAGGAAGGCAATGCAGGATTACAACCCCATCCCACCGCATTACATCGGTTTCTATGTCCCCGCCGGAGGGCTTCCAGAGGGTGGTTTTGACGTGCTGGTACTCACCGAATCTGTGCCTCGCCACTGGGCAAGCATCGGCGATACACATCAGTTTGCCGACAGTTTTTTCGTGTATGCCAACCAGTTCAACCCGAATTTGCGGGTGTTTATTTACGAAATTTGGCATTGCCTCGACAGTGGCACGCCGACAGGATGTGATTATGACCTGGACAGCAACCCCTGGCGGCAGCGCCTGACCGATGACCTGCCCATGTGGCAAAGCGTGGTGGACACCCTTAATACCCGTTTTTCGCCTGCTAACCCAATATGCCTGATTCCGGCCGGACAAGGGCTTGCCGCACTATACGATTCCATTCAGGCGGGCGTGGTACCAGGAGTGAACCAGATTGATGACCTTTTTTCCGACCGCATCCACCTCAATGATGTTGGAAAATACTTCATCGCCTGTATTCATTTTGCCGCAATACATCAAAAATCGCCCGTTGGACTGACCAACCAAACTCAAGTTTGGTGGGGCGGCAATTTCAACCCACCTTCCCCCGCACTGGCACTTAAATTTCAGGAAATCGCATGGCAAACGGTCAATAACTATCCTGATAATTGCCTGGAAACAACTGCTGTGCATGCTGAACAACCACACGAAGAGGGCTTTTGGCCTTATCCCAATCCAGCTTCTGACGCCATTTGGTTGAACTATGAAGGCGAATCCAGACAATGGATGCTTTACGATCTGTTCGGGAGGCTTATCCAGACTGGTATTTCGAAAAAAATATCGGTGGATGACCTTCCTGCCGGTCTATACACCATACAAGTTGGGCAAATTTCAAAGGTTTTTGTCAGGCAGTAAAAAAAATGTAAGCTAAAACAGTGTGTATGACCACAAACGCCGAAACCTTTTTTTCAGAGGGCTGTGGTCGCTGCGCCCTCGGCGGCACGCCCGAGTGCAAAGTCCACCGCTGGCAACACGATAAAGTAATTCGTTTTACCAATCCGGAGCAAATACGGAAAATGGAGGATTGGATGAAAACCTGTATCTTTGAAGCGATTGAAGTGGAAAAAGCGGGCCTAAAGGTGCAAAAAAGCCAAACACCAGACCTCCCGGACGAACTGAAACACACCTTTGAAACCGTTCCAGCCTTGAAGGAGGCCTTTGGCGCACTGCCCCCGGGAAAGCAACGGGGATGGGTATTGTACTTCTCAGAACCCAAACAAGCTCAAACCCGACAAGCCCGAATTATAAAATCCATACCCAAAATGCTGAACGGGGAGGGGTTGCACGACAAATACAGCGGCTGATTTTTTTTGCTAAAGGTGTTCTTACTGCAACGCATCCCCACCCCACCGACGGAAACCACTACAAATTTATTTTCATGTACAACCTGCCACACCACAAGGAAAACAACGATCAGGCAATAGCGGAGTTCATAGCCCGGTATCCATTTGCTTTTGTGACCGCCTGCGGCACCGATAACACCCCAATTGCTACGCAGTTGCCCGTTTTTATCGAAGAAATTGCGGGTAAAAGGGTGCTGAGGGGCCATATCATGCTTGGCACCGACCACCACAAAGCTTTTTTGCATAACAACAATGTGCTGGTCGTTTTCACCGGCCACCACGCTTACGTCAGCGGTACCTGGTACAGCAACCCCAATTACCCTTCCACCTGGAACTACATGAGCGTGCACATCAAGGGCAAACTGCGGTTTTTAGACGAAGCCGGGCTGGAAGAGGTGCTGCGGATGACAACCCTCCATTTTGAAAACCAGGACCGCGAATCCACCACTGTTTTTGATAACCTGCCTGCAGATTTCACCCAAAGAGCCATGAAAATGATTGCCGCTTTCGAAATTGAAATCCTTGAAATGGACACGGTATTCAAATTAAGCCAGGACAGGGACTACCAGAGCTATCTGCACATCATTGAAAAACTCAGGCAGCAAGGCGAGAGCGGGCAGGTGATCGCTGCTGAAATGGAAAAAAGAACCAGCCAGGTTTTTTCTGACGTACGTGTGCAATAAATGAAGATTACCAAGCCGTTGTTTTGTAACAAACTTTGGCCTTAAAGCCAGTACTGTAGCCCCTCCCTAAAGCGAAATGCGGTTGCGCCTTACCACATTTCGCTCTATATTTTTTATTTTTGCGGCGAAAACTGTACCCAATAATACAGTTTTCGCTCATAATAAAATTTTTATGGCATGAACCAGGTACTGATTGGCCGCGAGGCAGAAAAGATAATTTTGCGGGATGCCCTGCAATCGCCAGAGGCAGAGATGGTAGCGGTCATCGGCAGACGACGGGTAGGCAAAACATTTTTGATTAAAAATGAGTATCGGAGTCATTTTGTTTTTGAAATAACCGGACTGCAGAGCGCCTCCGTTGCGGACCAGTTGGAGCATTTTCATATTACCCTGTCAAAGTATGCCCAATCGGACATCCCTATTCAAAAAGCAAACAACTGGCTGGGGGCCTTCAGGCTGTTGACTTACGTTCTGAACAAAAAATTGGCAGAAAACGACAGTAAAAAGGTCGTATTTTTGGATGAGGTGCCCTGGATGGCCAAAAACGATTCGGGGTTTATTACGGGCCTGGATTTTTTCTGGAACAGTTTTGCCGTCAATAAAAACGTACTGGTTGTGCTTTGCGGATCTTCTGCCTCCTGGATGATCGAAAATTTAGTCAACAACACAGGCGGGCTTTACAACCGCATTACCCGCCGCATTTACATGAAACCCTTTTCGCTGGCCGAGACCAAACAGTATTTTCAGTACAAGCAGTTTAATTTCACCGATTACGAAATCGTGGAACTGTACATGGCCTTGGGTGGCATCCCGCACTACTTGAAAGAGGTGGATGGCGGAAAAAGTGTGGCCCAAAATGTGGACCACATTTGTTTTTCGGACACGGGCTTGCTAAAAGACGAATTTACAAAACTGTATTTCTCCCTTTTTGAAAACGCCGAAAAGCACATGGCCATCATCCGCGCACTGTCGACCAGCAAACAGGGGCTCACCCGCCAGAAAATCGTGGAGCTGGCCAAGGTCGCCGAAAACGGCAACACCACCAAAGTATTGGAAGAACTGGAACAATCGAGTTTTATCACCGCTTATCGTCCTTTTGGAAAGGTAAAAAAGGACATGCTTTACCGCCTGACTGATGAATATTCCTTATTTTACCTACAATTCATCGAAAATAAAGTGCTTGAGGGCAGCGGAATATGGCAACACCTCAGCCAAACACAGGCGTACAAAACATGGTGTGACTATGCCTTTGAAAGCTTGTGCTTCAAGCACATCCCGTCGATCAAAAAAGCGCTGGGTATCAACGGTATTTACGCAGTATCGGCCACCTTTTACAAAAAAGCGACAGTCGAACAGCGCGGGGCACAAATCGACCTCCTGCTTGACCGGGCTGACAATGTCATTAATATATTTGAAGTCAAATTCCACAACGGAGAAATCACGCTCGACAAAGAACGGTCTGAAGCCCTCCGCCGCAAACTCTGGACCTTTGCGGAGACCACCAAAACACGCAAACGGCTTAGCCTCGCCCTGATCACAACCTATGGCCTGAACCGAAACATCCACAGCGCAGGGTTGGTCGAAACGGTGCTGACGTTGGAGGATTTGTTTTTGGTGTAGAGATGGTGGCGGTGTAAAAACACGCCAAACAAATCACAGCAGAAAACCGCTGCACCCAAAATAACCTCAAGGTTTTCGACGGGATAGGCCAAAGTGCGCTACAAAAGCTCGTCCCTACCCTCTTCAATGTACAACTTCAGGATACCAAACAGCGGCTGGTGCTCCGCCACAAATTGTTCATCGTGGAGTTTGGCCATGTCAAACCACCGCAGTTCCTCAATGTCGTCATCGGGTTCGGGTTCACCATCCACCAGATTGCAGGCGTACAAATGAGTCATGACGACATCCGACGAGCCCCTGTAGCGCCAGTCGTCTATTTTACACGATCCCAGATAGGTCAACTCGTCCAACTCCAGATCCCCACATTCTTCGCCCAATTCCCGCAGCGCGGCAGCCTCAAAGCTGTCATCCGAAGTATCTACAAACCCGCCGGGAAAGCGGTACCGCACCTCGTTTGGCTTGCGGGCCAGTAGCAGTTCTTGATAGTCTTTGCGAAAAACGGCAATATCCACCGTCGGGTACACCGTCGGAAAACGGCGCAAATGGGCATATATAACCCCGGCCCTGAAATCCTTGGGGCTGGCGAGTTCGTCCAAACGGGTTGCTTGAAGCATGTCGGCGTCCAAGGCTTCCAATATTTCCGCTCTGTAACGACCCGAATAACGTTGCACCACGTCTTCCTCTGTACCGTACACCACTACTTCACCAGCAGGGCGCGACTCCAGGATGCGCCGGTCCAACTCCTGGCTCCAGATGCGGTCATCAGGCACATCCGGCATGTCAAACACTTCCACTTTTTTCTGAAATTTTTCGAAAAACATCTCCTGCCGAAGCTCCCAGTCCAGTGGATTGCGCACGCTGGGTGCCGGATTTTCACCCAGATAAATCAATACTTGAGCATGTCGAAGCACTACCGTTTCCACCAGTTTGACGTGCACCGGATTCAATTCAAAAACCTGAAAACGCCCGACAATTACGCCGGTACCTTTTTGTTGTGGCATTGGTCATTGCTTTTGGGCAAAGAACGATAAACGATTCAACACTGCAAACACCCTACCGCACAACCGTCACATCTCCGGCAAACACCTCTGTTACGCCATCGATGAAACGCACCTTGGCTTGCCAAATAAAAACACCCGGATTCACCGGATCGGCCTGAAAAGTGCCGTCCCAGCCCGCGTTTTCGTCACCTATGGTCAAATCGGTGGCGTAAAAAGCCATGTTGCCCCAGCGGTCAAATACCTGAAGGTTTTCTATCACCTCTACGCCTTTGCCATACAGAATAAACCGGTTGTTGGTATTGGCATCGGGACTGATCACGTTCGGTGCGTACAATTGCCTGCGCCGGTCTACCCGAATCAACACTTTTGCATCGGCACTGCATCCATCCGGATCGCTGACGGTGACGGTATACTGGGTAGTAATACCCGGCTTGGCTATCGGTTCGGGACAGGTAGTGCAAGACAGCCCTGCTGCGGGCGACCACAACCAGCTCAGGGTGTTGGCCGGAGTCAGGTTGGTGACCGGCTGCAACAGCACACTGTCGCCCAAAGGCAGCAGGAACACGTCCTGAATATCCAACAAGGCCGAAATTGGCGCAGTCAGCGTCACTTCATCGGTTGCCGTGCAACCCAGGTCGTCTTTAACAACCAAACTGTACGTACCTGCTGTTAGACCGTTAAATACACTGTTGTTTGAAAACGGCAAGCCGCCGTTGACAGAATAAACAAACGGCCCCATACCGCCAGTGAGCTGGCTAAAGGCAATGCTGCCAGCAGGCTTAAGGCAAGTAGGTTGGATGCTGACAGGAACAAATGTGGGCAAGGGCACCTCTTCCACACCGATGCTGCCCGTAGCGGTGCAACCGTTCAATGGGTTGGTGGCGATTACCGTGTAGAGGCCTTCTGCATCCACCGTGGGAGTGGCTGTATTTACACCGGAAATCAAGTTGCCATTCAAACTCGTCCATATGTAAGCCAATGCCGGTGTGGCGCTTTCCACTAAAAGCGCCACCGAGGGTTGGGCGCAAAAAATCAGTTGATCGGGGCCCATGTTGAGTATCGGGGCCTGAATGTCTTGCAATACCGTGATCGCAGCCTGGGCCGTGCAGCCATTGTCGTTGCGGGTGACCGACAAAACGTAGGTGCCCGGTTCATCTACCAATGGGCTAAGCGCGCCATTGTACCCGGCGATGTGCCCATTGTTGGTGTTCCAGGATGCGTTTATCGCGCTTTGAACAGGCGGTGTACCCACAGAAGCAGTGACCGAAATGGTGTCGGCAGCACAAGTCAACACATCCGGCGGGGCAATGGCAATCGCAGGTGGCACGGTGAAAGATACCACATTTACGGCATCGGAGTCCGTGCAGCCATTGTCGGCCCGCGTGACCGTAAGGGTGTAGGTGCCCGCTGCGTTCACGGTCGGGTTGGCGGTTTGTGCACCAGACTGAATTTGGCCGCCACTGGCTGCCGTCCATGCATACGTGAAACCCAGCCCGACAGGTGTTGCGCTGCCGTTCAGATTCAATTGTTGAATGGCACAAGTGAGGGTATCAGCCGCCCCTGCGTCCACTACAGGCAGATTGATGTTTTCCAACACGTTGACGGACAAGGTATCTGAGCAACCGTTTCCAGCGTTTTGCACCTGCAACAGATACACACCCGGGGCATCTACCATTGGGTTGACGCTGCCTGCGCCGGATACAATGTTGCCGTCGAGGGTAGACCACGACGGTGTAAATGCACCCGGTGCCGTTACGCCGGCCTGCAAACTCAGGTTGGATAAATCGCAAGTAAGTATTGCAGGCTGCGCGATGCTCAACACGGGCAAAACGGTGTCTAAACCGACCACCACGACGTCTGTAGCGGTGCAGCCGTTTTGATTTTGGGTAACCATTAATGTGTACATACCCGCCTCGTTGATTGTGGGTGTTTTGGAATTGGCACCGCTGAGGATGCCACCTGTTGCCGACGACCAGGCGTAAGCCACATTTTGTGTGCTGCTGTTGCCCTCCAGATCAAGTTGGGTATTGGTACAGGTTAGGCTTTTAGCCGGGCCTGCCTCTGCGTTGGGCGGCATCGTATCTATGGGCACAAACAACGTAGCCGATTCCGTACAGCCATTATTGACATTGCTGACCAACAACGCATACGTACCCGAAGCGGCTATCACAGGGCTCAACGTTTGCGGGCCGGATAACACTAAGCCGTCCGAAGTGCTCCATTGATACGTAAATTGTGGCCCCATGCTGGCATTTGCCGACAAGCTGGCTTGCGAGAGCGAACAGGTCAGTACAGGTGCCTGACCCAACTGTACCGTGGGGGCGTCGGCGTCGGCAAAAACCTGCACAACATCTGAAGCCGTGCAGCCATTGACCTGATCGGTTGCCAAGAGCGTGTACGTTCCGGGCGCATCAACCACCGGGGAGAGCGTTGTGTTGCCATTGAGGATGTTTCCACCGTTCGAAGCAGTCCACAAGACGTTGGCATTCGCGGTATTGCCTTGCAAAGTCAACGCCACCACCGTACAGCTCAGGGTGTCGTCGGCACCAGCCAGCACGGTTGGCGGCGTGGTGTTTTCGGATAGCAGCACATCGTCTGTATTTGTACAGCCGTTTTGCGGGTTGGTCACCGTGAGGATGTACGTACCCGGAGCGTCTACCAGCGGTTGCAAAGAGGAGGCACCGCTCACGATGTTGCCCGAAAGCGTGTTCCAGGCCACCGTTGAGCCTGCATCTGCGTTGCCCTGTATCACAAATTGCGAATTGGTGCAGGTAAGCGTGAAAGGAGGTCCGGCGTCGGCGTTCGGCACCGCTGTGTTTTGGCCAACCACCACCTGAGCTGTAGCTGTACAACCGTTTAAGGGGTTCACTGTTTGGAGCACGTAGGTGCCCGGCTGGTCTACCACGGGATTGGCCAATTGCATACTGGAAACAAAATTTCCATCTACGGTTTGCCAGTCAAACACAAGGTTTGCAGGCGAAAAAGTCAGGGGCAATACCACGGTTTGCACCGCACAGGTAAGCGTTGCCGGGTTTCCGGGAGTGAGCTGCGGATTGGCCTGGTCGGCCTGCACCATGACCGAGTCGCTCAGCGTGCACCCATTAAGCGGGTTGCTGACCACCACAGCGTACAAGCCCGGCAAAGTGATGTCGACGGTATTACTATTGGCAAACGGCTGATTTTGGAAAAACCAGTTGTATGTGTAAATGGTGTCCGGCTGGCCCAAATTGGCCGTGAGCGTTTGGGCAGGCGTGGTGCACGTAAGCACTACAGGCGCTTCAACCGACGCGGGCGGCAGCAGTATGTCTTGTGCCACGGCCACGGTGTCGGTGTCGGTACATCCATTGGCGGTGTTGGTCACGAGGAGTACGTACACGCCGGGTTGATCCACCACCGGGTTGGCTGTTTGGGGGCCAGAAACGATGTTTCCGCTACCCAATACTGACCAATTGAGGGTGTATCCCGGCAAAATGGTAGAGCCGTTTGCACTCAATGCAAGTGTGGGTACAACGCAATTGAGCTCCCCTTGTACATCGGCCTGGGCAGCAGGGGTACCCACGGCCCGTTGTACCTCCACGCTGTCGGTGTCGATGCATCCGTTTACCAGATTGACCGCTTGCAGCACGTACCAGCCCGCTTCGTTCACCAGAGGCGCGAGGCTGTCGGCCCCCGATAAAATGTTGCCGCTGGCGGTAGACCATTGAAACAAGTGGGGGCCGGATGTGGCGTTTTGAGCGGCTATTTGCACAGCGGGCAAGACGCAGGTAAGTAAATCGGCGGTATCTATGCTGAGTTGTGGGGGCAGGTTATTGAGCTGGACTTGAACCGTGTCGGTGGCGGTGCAGCCGTTTGCCGGATTGCTGATTTGCAAGGCATATATGCCGGGCAGGCCAACGGATGGCTGGGGCGTTTGGGCACCCGACAAAATGAGGCCGTTCGGAGTGTTCCAGTTGTATTGGAATCCGGGGCCGCTGCTGGAGCCGTTTGTGTTGAGTAATACGCTGTCCACAGTACACGTGAGGGTATCGGGCGCGTTGGCAGCGGCAGTGATGGCGTTGGTGTCGGCGGCAACCGGCAACTCTGTATCGGCTGTACAACCGTTGAGTAGATTGGTTACCTGAAGGTTGTAAAGGCCAGGGGCATTGACGATGGGGTTGAGCGTATTGTCGCCTGAAACAATGTTGCCATTGGCCGTAGACCAGGCGTACGCAAATGCCGGGCCGATAGAGGAGCCTGCGCCCGAAAGCACTTGTTGGGGCGTCTGGCAGGTGAGGGTATCGGCGGGCAACACCACTGCCAGGGGATGCAGGGTGTCTACTTGCACCCAGACCGTGTCGGCACTGCTGCATCCATTTTGCGGGTTGGTGGCCGAAAAAAGGTACTGACCGGCGGCATTCACAACGGGGCTGAGCGTATTGGCCCCCGACACGATGTTGCCCCCATTGCTGGCGCTCCACACAAAAGGTGCATTGGCGGGTGCGAGGGCAGCGGACAGGGCGAGGGTGTCGGCAATACACGTAAGGGTGTCGGGCAAATTGATGCCCACATTCGGCGCGGCGAGGTCGCCGATGACCGCCACCGTGTCTCGGGTGGTGCAATTGTTGGACGTGTTGGTAACAGCCAGTACATATACGCCGGGGGCACCAGCCTGTGCGTTTTGGCTGTTTTGCCCCGAAAGGATGAGGCCGTTGCCGGTTGACCAGGCATAGTTGATGTTGGGGCCAAAGCTGGAGCCCGTGCCGTCCAACAGGGTGTTTTGCACCACACAACTGATGGTATCGGCATTGGCCACAGCCAGGGGCGGATTGGCTGCGCTGGTGACCGTTACTTCTGCGGTGGCGGTACAACCGGTTTGGGTGTTGGTGACCAGTAAGGTGTACGAGCCCACCTCGTCTACTGTGGCATTTTTGCTGTTGGCACCGCTGACGATGTTGCCATCCGAGGTGCTCCACTCATACGTTGAAAAACCCGGCTGGGAAGAATTTCCGATGAGCAGTGTGGTAGACGATCCGCAGCCCAGCGGCTGTGGCGGGTTAATCCAGGCGTTGAGGGGGTTGGGGTTTTCTAGGACACTGACAGAAGTCGATTTTTCACAAATGGTGCCATTATTCTCTATGAAAACCGTTAACGTGTACGTGCCGCCAGCGTCGACCACAGGGTTGAGGGTAGTTTCGCCCGACACGATGTTGCCATTGGGGGTTTCCCAAAGGTAAGTCACGTTGGGGCCTGTACTGGAACCCGCGCCACTCAGGGTGACAGATGAGCCGGAACAGGGGATGATGGTGACCGGTGGCGTGGCCATGGCCACTACCGGCACTACATGCACGGTAACCGTATCGGTCACCAAACAGACGGGCGAAAACAGCAGGTCGTCCAGGGCAAAATCGTTTCCGCCCAACACCGTATTCTGGTTGACAATGCAAATGGTGGCGCTGGAGTTGGCACCGCTGTTCCAGGTGGTGAAAAAGTTGATCCACTGGCAATTGGTAGAAGGCGCGCTGAAGATGGGGCCGATGGTGCCGCCATTGATCGAAAACTGCAACAACGCAGGAGAGGAAGCCACCAAGGTGGTCACCCAGGCCGAAAAAACATACAAGGTATTCGGTGTAACATTGACCGTTTGGCACCACACGTTTTGGTTGGGCGTCCCGGCGCCGTTGACGGCCATCATATTGCCCGATCCGGAGGTATGGTCGCCGCAGGGTGCAAAGCCCGGATGGGATGCTTGCGCATTGGGGAGGATATCGTACAAGCCTTCAGGCACAAGGTCGCCCGGACTGTACGTATAATCACTGCTGAAGCCGGAGTTTCCACCCTCAAAATCGCCATTGTCAATCAGGTTGAGGCTAAAGTCAGGAACCCTGGCGGTCAGCACATAGTTGGTTGTTTGGGTTACCGTGACATTGGGCGTCAGGGAGTTGGCGGGGGAAAGGCCCGCAGTAGGCGTCCAGAAAAAATTCAGGTAATCGCCGTTGATGTCGCCCTGCAACTGGGTAGGGGTAGGGGGTTGGCACAGGTAGATGTCATCGCCCGCCGTCACGTCCACGCCACATTGCGCCAACACCGGGTAAGCACTACATATCAGGAAACAAGCACATAAGAGTCGAAAAAGAACCATAATTTGCAGCATTTGTGGTTAAAAGGCATCAAGGGCGAACAAATATACGGTGATGAACGGGGTTTACCCATATCCTCCCGATCAAATTCCTCGTTTGGCTCCAATCAAGTGTAACACTCCCGCAAACTTGTGTAATTTTGCACAATCTCCCGGATCAATAATAGAACCTTTGCATACACCAATCACCCGGCAAACAAGCAACCATTCCATCATGACCCAACCATTCAACCTGCAAGCCTGGATCAACGACAACCGCCACCTGCTCCAGCCGCCCGTGGGCAACAAACAGGTGTACATCGACAACGAAGATTTCATCGTCATGATCGTGGGCGGGCCCAACGGCCGCAAAGACTACCACTGGGAAGAGGGCGAAGAGTTGTTTTATCAGTTGGAAGGCGACATACAGGTCAAAATCATAGACGAGGCAGGCAGGCCGCAAACCATCGATATCCGCGAAGGCGAAATGTTTCTCCTGCCAGCCCGCATCCCCCACTCCCCTCAACGCCCCGCCAACACCGTGGGCCTGGTGCTGGAGCGCAAACGCCAAAAAGGGGAAATAGACAAGCTCATGTGGTTCTGCGAAAACTGCGGCAACCCGCTGCACCAGGCCGGATTCCCGCTGACCAACATCGGCGTACAGATCAAGGAAGCCATTGAGGCGTTTAAGTCAGACGAAGCTGCGCGTACTTGCGGGAAGTGCGGAACGGTGATGGAAATGTAAGCGGAATGCGGAATGCGGAATGCGGAATTTGCGTTACTTTGGGTTCATGGGTAATAATGTTCAAAAAAATTTGTAACAACTGAAGGGCTACAACCCAAATCAGTAAAATGTTGTTTAAGGGGCTAAATTCAGCTTCTTGAGCTATCATTTGCATATCGCTATTAAAGCCTTGATCTGGTCAAACCAAAGATAAAGAGGCCATTTAGCCCTCAACATACACCAATTATTAGGATACTGGCATTCCGCATTCCGTATTCCGCATTCCGCATTCCGTATTCCGTATTCCGCATGTCGCCCACCCAAGCTCACTTTACCCACCTGCTCGCCTTGCTCAAAACCGAGCGCGAGGAAGACCTCCGCCAGTTCATTTCTGCCGTCAAACAACAACCCCTGTCGGCCCGCGTCGAACAAGGATACTGCTGGCATCCGGTAAAAGTGCTGCAAACGGGTTTTGCGCTGGGCGACCGCGCCTTTGTAGTGCTCGAACGCACCACCAAACTCAACGAACCCCACCGCATCCGTTCGGGCCAATCCGTCAATTTTTTTACCAGCCAGCCCGGAGCGGACCAGCCCGATGCCACCGGAGTTGTCAATTTTGTAGACCGCAACCGCATGAAGGTCATCCTCAACAGCCAGGATGTGCCCGACTGGATTGACCAGGGCCTCCTCGGGGTGGAAATGCTGTTCGACGACCGTTCGTACATGGAAATGGAAAAAGCCGTCCGACTGGTTATGGACGCCCGTGGCAACCGCATTTCCGAGCTGCGCCAACTCCTGCTGCCCCGCCCGAATGCCCCGTTTTCCGATTACCTGCACAGCCTGCGCATGCCAGCCAGTCCAGGCGATTTTGAAGCCACCATCGCCGATGCCGCACTTGAAGGACTGAATCCTTCGCAATACGCCGCTGTCACCGCCATTTTGGACAACCGCGATGTGCACATCGTACACGGCCCGCCCGGTACCGGCAAAACCACCACCCTCGTAGCGGCCATCAGGCTGTTGGCCCAACGCGAAAACACCGTGCTGGTAGCGGCACCCAGCAACACCGCCGCCGACCTGCTCACCGAACGCTTAGCCGATGCGGGCGTGAACGTGGTGCGCATAGGCAATGTAAGCCGGGTAGACGAAAGTGTGCTGCGCCATACGCTTGACGGCATCATGGCCGACCACCCAGAAACCCGAAACATCAAAAAAGTGCGCCTCCAGGCCGCCGAATACCGCCGCCAGGCCAACAAGCACAAACGCACCTTCACCCACGAAGACCGCCGCGAACGCCAGCACCTCAAACGGCAATCGCGCGAGTTGGAAGACTGGGCCAACCAACTCGAAGACCGCCTCGTAGACCAACTCCTCACTTCAGCCCAGGCCATCACCTGCACCCTCGTCGGTGCCGCCCACCCCCTGCTCGAGCGCATGAAATTCCGCACCTGCATCATCGACGAAGCCGCTCAAGCCCTCGAACCCGCCTGCTGGATACCCATCGCCAAATGCAGCCGCGTGGTGCTCGCCGGCGACCCTTTCCAACTGCCCCCCACCGTCAAAAGCCTCGACGCCGCCCGCGCCGGCCTCTCCGTTACGCTCATCGAACGCGCCATACCGCTGTTGCCGGAACAGGTGAGCTTGCTGCACGTGCAATACCGCATGCACGGCGCCATTATGGATTTTTCCAACCAGTATTTCTACGGCGGCGCGCTGGTGGCGCACGAGAGCGTGATCACGCGCCGTTTGTCCAGGGTATCGCCCGACGGCGAAATGCTTACCCTGTTCGATCCCGTGGTGTTCATAGACACGGCTGGCGCTGGCTTTGAAGAAAAAATGGTGCGCATCGACCCAACCGAACGCAAAGGCGGATACAGCCGATGCAATCCTGAAGAAGCGCTGCTGCTGCGCGAACACCTGTTGCAGGTGCTGGATGAGTATCCTGGGGCTGGCATGCCCTCCTTCGCCCTGTTGTCGCCCTACCGCGAACAGATCAATTACATCGAAACCATGATCCGCGACGATGCGCGATTAGCACCCCTGTTGCGCAGCGGAAAGCACCTCAGCGATGTGCAACCCCATGCCCACGAAAGCGATGGCGCCCTCACGGTGAGCACCATCGACGGATTTCAGGGACAGGAACGCGACGTGGTGTACATCAGCCTCGTGCGCTCCAACACCAAAGGCGAAATCGGATTCCTGCAAGACTACCGCCGCATGAATGTGGCCATGACCCGCGCCCGAAAGCTCCTCGTGGTCATCGGCGATTCGGCCACCATTGGGAACAACCCCTTCTACGCCGCCTTTCTCCAACACTGCGAGGAAAAAGGCCGGTATGATACGGCTTGGGCTTATATGCGCTGATTAAATTGACCTCCCAAAAAAAACTATCGTAAAAATACGATGAAATACTTGTTTGCTATTTTTATTCATCGTACTTTTGCGATGAATAAAAAACAAACGCATGCCCACATCCAAAACAGATTCTTTTGGGGAGCTCGAAAACAAGTTGGCCGAATTGGCCAAGGCCCTCGGGCACCCGGCCCGGGTGGCCATTCTGATGGAATTGGCCCGTCGAAAATCCTGCGTATGCGGTGAAATTGTAGATGTGCTCCCTTTGGCACAAAGCACCGTGTCGCAACATTTAAAAGCGCTGAAAGAAGCAGGTTGGATATCCGGCACTGTGGAAGGCGCAAAATCCTGCTACTGCATCAACGAATTGGCCATGCTGCACTTTCGCCGCTTGCTCGACGAGTTTGAGGTCGTAAAGGACAATGCCTGTTGTTAACTTTTTTAAACAAAAAACATGAACCATCCAAACGAAGTAAAACAAATGGTGCGCGAACGCTACGCGCAAATAGCCGAACAAAGTAAAGACGACAACGCCGCCTCCTGCTGCGGTGTAGGCGCACCTTGCACCACCAACATCATGGTGGACTCCTATGCCGAGGTAAATGGCTATAATCCCGACGCCGACCTGGGCCTCGGGTGCGGCCTGCCCACCGAATTTGCCCGCATTCAGGAAGGCGATACAGTGCTCGATCTGGGTTCGGGTGCTGGCAACGACTGCTTTGTTGCCCGCGCAGAAACCGGAGCCAGCGGCAAAGTCATCGGTGTAGATTTTACGCCCGCCATGATTAACCTGGCCCGCCAAAAGGTGGAGCGCTTAGGCTTCAACAACGTGGAATTCCGCCAGGGTGACATTGAAGACCTGCCCGTAGCCGACAATACCGTGGACGTGGTGGTGAGCAATTGCGTGCTCAACCTCGTACCCGACAAGGCGAAGGTTTTCTCCGAAATCATGCGGGTACTCAAGCCGGGCGGTCATTTCAGCATTTCAGATGTGGTCATCGTGGGCGATTTGCCGGAGGGCATGCAGCAAAGCGCCGAATTGTACGCTGGCTGTGTATCGGGTGCCATTCAGCGCGATACCTACCTCCAGCTCATCGAAAAATCTGGTTTTGAAGGCATTACCGTGCAAAAACAAAAACCCGTTATGCTGCCCGATGAATTGCTGTTGCAATTTTTGACGGCCGAGGAGGTGCGCCAGTTTGTCGCCTCCGGAACCGGCATTTTCAGTGTGACCGTGTTTGCGCAGAAGCCCGGGGAAACGGCTCCCCGTCCGGTTGTAGCCACTAAAGAAGCGTGTTGTGCTCCGGGCAGCGGTTGCTGCTAACCCACCTCCAATCCTGAGATATGCAAAAGAAACTCTCCTTTTTAGACCGTTACCTGACCCTGTGGATTTTCGCCGCCATGATCCTGGGTGTTGCCTTGGGTTATTTTATTCCCGGGGTAGAAGCGTTTGTCAACCAGTTTCAATCGGGCACCACAAACGTACCGATTGCCGTTGGGTTGATCCTCATGATGTACCCGCCTTTGGCCAAGGTGCAATACGAGGAGTTGCCCAAAGTGTTTAAAAATACCCGGGTGCTGGTGCTGTCGCTGGTGCAAAACTGGATCATCGGTCCGTTGCTCATGTTTGGGTTAGCCGTTATTTTCCTGTACGACAAGCCGGAGTATATGACGGGTTTGATTCTCATCGGTATTGCCCGTTGCATTGCGATGGTGATCGTCTGGAACGACCTGGCAAAGGGCGACAACGCGTATGTAGCTGGCCTCTTGGCGTTTAACAGCATTTTTCAAGTGCTGTTTTACAGCGTCTATGCGTATATTTTTGTGACGGTGCTGCCGCCTGTTTTTGGCCTCGACGGGGTATTGGTGGAAGTAAGCATTTGGCAGGTTGCCGAAAGCGTCTTCATCTATTTGGGCATTCCGTTTTTGGCGGGCATGTTGTCCCGGTTTTTTCTGACGCGCTGGAAGGGACAGGAATGGTACAACACTGTATTTATTCCGACCATCAGTCCGATTACGCTCCTCGCCCTGCTGTTTACCATTTTGGTCATGTTCAGCCTGAAGGGCAACCTGATTGTGAGCATCCCGTTCGATGTGGTGCGCATCGCCATTCCGCTGACGCTGTATTTCGTGATCATGTTTTTCAGCGCCTTTTACCTGGCTAAACGCGCTGGCACCGACTATGGAAAGGCCACTGCATTGGCATTCACCGCAGCCGGAAACAACTTCGAGCTCGGCATTGCCGTGGCCATTGCTGTGTTTGGCATAGATTCAGGGGTGGCTTTTGCCTGCGTGGTGGGCCCCCTGATAGAGGTGCCCGTGCTGATCCTGCTCGTAGGCGTCGCCTTGCGCCGCGAAAAACAGTTTACCGTTCAATAAACCCAACTTCACAACATGAAAATTGCCCTTTTTTCCGACATCCACGCCAACCTGCCCGCGCTGGAGGCTTTTTTTGAAGACCTGGAGACGCGACAAGCAGACGCGGTGTATTGCTTAGGCGACCTCGTGGGCTACAACATCTGGCCCAACGAAGTGATCCGCGAAATCCGCCGACGTGGCATCCCCACCATCGCGGGCAACTACGACTACGGCATCGGCCGCAGCAGCGACGACTGCGGGTGTGCCTACAAAACCGACGAGGAAAAAGCCAACGGCGCCGTGAGCATTGCCTGCACCAACCAATGGGTGTCGGCCGAGGAGCGGCAGTATCTGCGCACGCTGCCTCGGCACATTCGCCTGGAGTTTGAGTTGCAAGACGGCGCACCCTTGACGGTTATGCTGGTGCACGGCAGTCCACGCAAGGTCAACGAGTACCTGTTTGAAGACCGGGAAGAAAAGAGCCTGTTGCGCATTCTGGAAGGCGCGGGTGCCGATGTGCTCTGTTTTGGGCATACGCACAAGCCGTACCACCGCATCCTGGCGCATGAAGACCGGTTTTTCCACGCCATTAACATCGGCTCCGTGGGCAAACCCAAAGATGGCGACCCGCTTGGCGGTTACGTGTTGCTGCACTTGAACGAGGAAACTGCGGTGCACCACGCCGACAGCATACAGGTCGAATTTGTTCGTTTTGCATACGATGTGGAGCGTGCAGCACGGGCGGTGGAAGAGAGCCCGCTGCCCAATGCGTATGCGGAAGCGTTGAGGAGGGGCATGTAAGGCATTCCCGAAAGTCGAATAAAGCCCAAATTGTTTTACCTTCGCTGTAAAGTGTATGGTACGGGCACTCGAAACAAGCCGTTTTGGCCGGGGCTGTGGCTTTGTCACAGCTCCGGGGTCGAACAGAAAGTGAACCGTTTCACATACTGCCAGCGTTATTTAATAAAGCATTCCAAACGCAAAAGCATGATAACTGAAATCAGGAGACGACGAGGCTGTGGTCGAACCTGCAATAGCCCGGCTTGTATCGGGTTCAGTTCGGCATATTTTTGAATTTGCCGATCTGTTATCCGAAAAGTTATATGCATTAGACGGTCGGAAGTATGCCCTGCAACTTGGGGAAGATGCCTGGTCGCCTGATCGGTATTTCTCCGTGGATAACTTTTTGTACGCGCGCTGCTGTGTGGTCGCCAATGGAAAAGAAACGTGCTCCTGACTCAGGAAAAAATTTCTAAACAGTCCAAGTCATCATTACCGTAAAAGTTATAAATATCCTTAATGTGTTTATGGATAATGGCGGTTAAAATACTTGTTGAACAATTTCCTGTTCGCAACCAAACGACTTTGGGGGGAATTCCATGCGTAAGTTGAAGATTGTAGAAATCTTCATCTAGAGTTAGTATGGCATCAAATCCATTCACTCTGGCAAACATATAAATTTCAAAATCATCAGCATTAACAAGATTTACGTCTTTAATATGCTTAATATCCTCAAATAGTCCATTTAATGATGGAATAATTCGGAATGAAATATTCTGATCTACTATTACCTTCATCAACGGAGTATTAAGCGGCTATCATAGTCCGCTGGTTTCGGTTTGCTGCAAATTCCAGACAAATCAAGATGTCCTCCCTTGTCAATTCCGGAAAATCGTACAGCACTTCTTCTATGGTCATACCGCTTGCCAGATAGCGCAGGATATCTTCGACACTAATCCGCATGTTACGGATACAAGGTTTGCCACTGCGCTTTCCTTGTTCAATGGTTATGATGCCTTTGTAGATGGTCATGTGGAATGGTTTGAAAAAAGATAATGGAAATTGGATAGTTCCTTTTCTAACTACAAATTTAAACAAAATCATTATTATTAGACAAAAAAATCCAAAAGAAACGTGCACACATCACGGACTTACGCCTAAAAGACATGTATACCCCAATAACAAACCTGCTTAGCGTCCTGTAAAGCTGTTTACCTTAGCGCTTCACATCAGCACCCATGCCCTATTGGATCATCCAAACCCTGTATTGGCTTGCCGCAGCATACATCGTGTTGTGTATGGTTTTTTACTTTGGGCAGGACTTTTTCTTTTTCCGCCCGGAGCGCCTGCCCACCTGGTTTTCGTATAAATACCCGTTTCCGTTCCGGGAGATCGATTTTGACATGGAGGATGGGGGCCGGGTGAACGCCATCCTGTTTGAGGTGCCCAACAGCAAAGGCGTGGTGTACTACATCAAAGGCAACTCGCGCAGCATCAAAGGCTGGGGCAAGTTTGCCAAAGATTTTGTGGGCAAAGGCTACGATTTTTTCATTCTTGATTACCGCGGCTTCGGCAAGAGTCGCGGCAAACGCAGCGAGAGCATCTTGTACAGCGACCTGCAGCACGCCTACCGCTGGCTGGAAAACGAATACCCCGAACAGTCCATTGTGCTTTATGGGCGCTCCCTCGGCAGCGGATTGGCCGCCCGCATTGCCTCATGGAACCACCCGCGCCTGTTGCTGTTGGACAGCCCTTATTTTTCGTTTTACCACCAGATTCGCCTCTACGTATTTTGGCTGCCGCTCCACTGGCTGCTGCGCTACCACATCCGCACCGACCAGTTTATCCAAAAAGTAGAATGTCCCGTGCATCTGTTGCACGGGACATCCGATGTACTCATTCCTTACCGACACAGCCGCCAATTAGCGGCGCTGAAACCGAAAAACATTCATTTGCACCCCATCAAAGGGGCGGGGCACAACAACCTGCCCGAATTTGCGGAGTACCACGAGGCGCTGTATCAATTGCTGGAGTGAAGGAAGCCCAAGGTATCAAATGCGGGGTGAGCCACAAAGTTCGATATCCGAAATTGATCGTCGCACTTTGAGTGCAGAATAAATGTGTGGACGAGTTTTAGAACAAAATGGTAGCTTTGCTGTTCAAAAAAAAACATAGTCTATTGATATGAGATCATTACTACTATTTCTTTTTCCCTTCGCGCTGTTCTTCGTCGCTTGTTCTTCGTCTGAAGTACTCCTTTTTACGACTGGAGAAGTTTCAGTTCTGGCTTCCGGCCCTCTGATGGAAGGTTCCAATACTGCCCAGGGGGAATATCAACCAGCCTTCGAACAATGGCTCCAATCCAAAGGTGCAAGCATGGCAGATGTGCGCGAGGCGAAACTTTTAAAGGCTTCCTTATTGCTGCCAGACAGCATGAATTCAAGTTTAATGAGTGAAATAACCCTGCACCTGGCTGCTGAAAAAGCCGATATGCAAAAAGTGGGGGTCTTAAACCCCGTGCCGGAAGGACAAACCAGGCTCGTTTTGCAAACCGCTCAGGAGCAAAAAAACATCGCGGATTTTTTGCGTCAGCCCAGCATGACTTTTGTAGCTGACATCAACGTGAAAAAAGATACGCTTCCGGATTTGCACTTAAAGGGCATTTTTGAATTCCAAATTACACTTAACCGCTAACCAATATGTACATGAAATCTCTTTGGCTGCTTTGCGGCCTCATGGTCACTATGATGACTGCGACGGCCACCGCACAGAATAACGGCGACCAACTGATCGGACTGTGGGAGCCCAGCAATGGGAAGGCCCGAGTTAAGGTTGAAAAAATCGGATCCAAATACTACGGTAAAATTGTTTGGCTGCGTGAGCCCATCGATCCACAAACCAACCAACCCAAAGTAGATAAAAACAATCCGGATGAATCCATGCGCAGCGTACCGCTCAAGGGGTACCGTATGTTGAAAGACTTTGTATTTATAAATGGCGAATGGACAGATGGCACCATTTACGACCCGGAAAGTGGAAGCACGTACAGTTGTGTGATTAAGGCCAAAGATGAAAATACGCTCGATATTCGCGGTTACGTAGGGGTAAAAGCCCTCGGCAGAACCGATGTGTGGAAGCGGGTTAAACTCAAATAAGCACCCTGTGTATGTCGCTTCCTATCAGTAAAAAAGGTCTTCTTTTATGGGCATTTGCGTGCCAGATTTTCGGAGCCTTTGCTCAGCGGGATACCTCTGCCACCGCTCCCGAAGAGGACTACAGCATCTACGACCAAGTGGAGTTTGCAGACGATCAGACCAAACGGTATTGTAGTCCTAAAATATTTAATCTGAGTCCTCAGCGTTTCATTTCGCTTCAGTACGATGGGCAATTGGCCTATGATATGCGCCTTTCGAAGGTAGGTAGCTACATGGAAAACGACGAGGCTCCCATTGCGGAGTCTGCCACCGCAGTGTCCACCGGAGGCTTGCGTCTGTCCGCCAATATTCCGGTTATTTCCAAAAATAGCATGGTGTGGCAGTTGGGTGCCAATTTCTGGCAAACTGGTTATCGGATGAAAGATCAGGTGTCGGGGATCGACGCTGCCGGATTAATTAACGAACTGGATCGCACCGGATTGCGAACTGCCGGCCTGTTTAGCACCTTGTTCAAACCGCTAAATGAGTACAGCTTCCTGTTGTTTCAGGGAAGTGCCGACCTGAGTGGCAATTATACCCTGAACAACATGCAATCTTTACGGTATTTGCGGTACTCCGCAGCCGCTGTTTGGGGCCGCCGCCCTCACGATCGAAAGCAATGGGGGGTAGGCGTATCCAGGACATACCGTGTGGGCGAAATGAATTATGTTCCGGTGATAATGTTCAATTACACCGCTCCCAATCAAAAGTGGGGTACCGAAATTTTGTTCCCGGCCCGCGCCAATTTCCGACGTACGTTCAATCCGCGAAATTTGATGCTGGCTGGATACGAACTGGAGGGTCAGAGCTACCGGATTGACTATCTCTCGGATAATGAGCGCAGTCTGGAGATACGGCGTAGCGAACTGCGCACCAGGGTAGAATTCCAGCGCCAAATCGCTGGCTTCATCTGGCTTTCGGCGCAAATCGGCTGGCGATACAACTGGTCATTCAACGCGGACGCGCTGCCTAATGACGGCCGGGAGTTTTTTCGGGGATTCACTGGCACCCAGCCTTATGCCATGCTCAACACCCTCGGAAATCCCTTGTTTTTCAATATTGGGGTTCATTTGGTGAGTCCATGATGGGTATCTGTTGCAGTGTTCGATGAATCAGGTATGTACACACAGTCCCATTGCGGCACTGTGTGTCCCAGGTGAGGTGCTTACTCCCCCTCAAACGCATCAAAGTCAAACAGCAACGAGAAGCGCAGCGTATTGTCCAACGGGTTGCGCTGGTTGGTGGTGGGCACTAAGTACGACAGGTTCAGGCCAAACACGTTGTATTTAACCCCCAGGCCTACGCTGAAGTATTTGCGGTTGCCTTTGGAGTAGTGCTCGTAAAAGTAGCCGGTGCGCACCGAAAACTGATCGGCGTACCAGTATTCTACGCCGCTGCCAATGGTGATCTCCTTGAGTTCTTCGCTGAATCCGCCGGGAGCGTCGCCAAAAGACTTGAAAATGGACTGCACCACGCCGTATTCTTTGTAATCGGGTATGTCGTTGTTGTCGTCGTCAATTTCAGGGCGCGGAGTGGGCACCATCAGTTTGTTGAAATCGGTGCTGATGGTCAGGCTGTTGTAGTCATCAAACTTGAATTTCCAGCCAATGCCCAAGCCGAGGTTGGCGGGAATGTAGTCGCGGTTGACCGAGTTGGTGTAGGTGATTTTCGACCCGATGTTGGAGGCGGCGAGGCCCACGGTGAGTTCGTGTTCGCTGTCCCCGATTTCCAACGGCGTAAAGTAGGTCATAGACAGGTCGGCTGCGCCAGCGACGCCAGCCTTGATTTCCGTACCCTCCACGCGTTGGCCGCTGGCGAGGTTGGAGTAAATGAATTTGGCACCCACGGCAGCCGAGAAGTTTTCGGACAGCTTGCGGGAATACGCGCCGGCAAATTCAAACTCGTTGGGTTGGCCGGTGCCAAGCGGCTGGCCGTTGTCGTCGGTAAAGTCGATGTCACCCAAAGAAAAATAACGCAAGCTGAAACCCACAGATTGCAGTTCCTGCACTTTGAAGTACCCGGATAAATAAGCCAGATAAACATCCTGCAGACCCAAGTTGCGCATCCACGGCGTGTAGGTAGCCGAAAAGCCCATTCGTTTTTCAGAAAAAGCTAATTTGGACTGGTTGTAGTGCATGCCATTGGGGTCGGCGGAAGTGGCAATGCCCACATCGCCCATACCGCCCCCGCGGGCGTCGGGTGTGATGCGGAGGAAAGGCACTGCCGAGGTCACGGCGTTGGCGCAGCGTTCACCCGTGATGGGGTTGTAGCCGTCTACACATTTGGGTTCAATTTGGGCAAGCAGGCCGTTGCTGGTCAGGAATGAAAGCGCAAGCGCAAGCGGCAATACTAAAAATTTTTTCATGTTGTCTGCAAAAAGTAGGTTCAGCAGTGGACGGCTTGCAGGGCCGTATGCTTTGTTCCGTAAGTGAAGGGTTCTTTTTCGTCGAAAAATTGTGCAAAAATAATCAATACTTGGGTAAATCCGGCCTTTTCTTATTTCAGGATGACCAGTTTTTCAATATTGCTTTCCGTAGCGGTTTGCGCACCGCTGATGTCTGTGCCGCGTACCTTGACCCGGTAGAGGTAAACGCCGCGGGCAAGGTTGTCGCCGTAATCGTCTTTTCCGTCCCACTGAATGTCGTTCACCCGATACCCGTCTACGGGTGCCGTGTGGATAATGGTTTTCACCAAGCGACCGGAAACGGAAAATATGCTGACCTGAACATCCAGCACCTGACCGGCAAGGTTGTGTTCAAACTGGAAATACGTATTGGTGGTGAACGGGTTGGGATAATTGAGCACATGCGCCAGGGCTGCTTTGCCGTCTTCTGCCACAATGAACTCGGTATACCCTTCGCCCGAATTGTTGGCCACATCCCAGCCTTTGACGCGCAAGGTGTGGCGCCCGGCGGCAATGCCTGACAAGGGGTAAACAGCCGTTCCGCGCAAGGAATTATCTTGTTCGCTTTGGTAAAAATCGTTGAGGATGACGGTTTCCTGCACATTTTCGTCCAGTACGGCGGTAAGGTCGTGCCCGAGTCCTGCACCACTCACGTTCATGCCAAAATCATCGGCACATTTTACAAAAATGCGGGGCGCGTTGTCGGTCATGCCGCCAAAAGCAAAAGCGTCTGAGTTCAGGAACACCTGCACGGTAGGCGGTGTGTCGTCTTTCACGCCGGGGGCATTGCCGCCAATCACGATCTCACAATCGGCACCCGCAGCGTCAAGGGGCGTGCCATTTTCGGCGTAGTAGCTTATTTTTCCGAATCCATAGTTGTAATTGATGTCTTTAGGCACCACAAACGAAGCGCTGAACTGTCCGCCATTGACGGTGGCTACACCTTTGAATACCCGATTGCGCTGCACCTGAAACTTTCTGATCGGGCTGCCCGGGTCTTGTCCAAGCGTTTGCAGCTCTTGTGGTTTGTCAAACACAGTGATGTACACTTTTCCGTTGAATGCAGACAGCACATTGCCGGCCGTATCGGTTACTTCTCCGCTGAGGCTGATGGTTTCCAGAGCACTCAGCGTATCGGGTTGGGCGGGATTGTATGGTTTGCCGTTGATGGTGGTGGTGCGCACGCGGTATTCCGGCAAAGCCAGAAACATGGCGGGGTCGCCCAGCAAGGTAAAGCGGCGGGCGTTGTCTTCGTTGCCGCTGCTGAGGGTATTTTTGGCGTCTTTGAGGATGTCGCCGATGCTTTTTGGTTTGAACAGTTGCAACTGCACTGCATCGGTGAGGCGGTTGTTGGCATCGATAAACACGGCACGGACTGTGGTAAACAAGGCGATGGCACCGCTTTGGCTCTTGATCAGCGCCTGCTCGCCCCCGGTGAGTGTGGTGTAGTCGTCGTACCCGCCAAAAGTGCAGGTAGCGGTCACGATGAGCGGGTACTTGTGTTCATTTTCCCACGAAGCGATGTCGTTGTTGTCAATTACGCGTTCCTGAGCCCACCCCCTTGGGCCGCCGTGGCCGATGTAATGGGCAATGAGTGCGCCTTTGAAAATGTTGCTGTTGATGGCTGCTTTGGCATCAGGGAAACGATCGCCGCCGGAAGTAGACACCTGCTGGTAGGCGTCGAAATAAATTTTATCCTGGTTGAGCCATTTGATTTCGGCGTCGCTCTCTTTGGAGAGTTTTTCGGCCTGGTTGATGTGGAGGTTGGAGTCCTCATCGTCGCCAAAATAGAGGGTACGCAGCCGCCAGTCACCCAGGGTTGCCGGACTTTTGTCGTAAGCAATGATTTTATCGACCATGGCCTGGGCGTCGGCCTGGTCGCGAGCCGTTAGGCGGCCTACGGCAATGTCCAATGCGCCGTTGAGGGCACCATCTTCGCCGTCGCTCAAGAGGCCAAAGTAATCGTCGGACGGATGTGCGGTAATGGGGTCAAACGATTGTGCTGTTTCAAAAACAGGAATAAAGTCGTTGTTTTCAGTGCTTTTGGTGTTGTTTTTCGGGTCGAAGGAGCCGTCGCCGAACAAAAGCAGGTACTCGAATTTATTGGGGGCCCTGTCGTACATCATGCGCGCAAAATCGCGGATGGCCGTAGGGTCTTTGCGGCCGGAGGCAAACTCGTTGTGGAGCTCGTTGATGTCCACCAGCGCTACGTCGAGGCCACTGTACTCCCGGCGGTGTTGCGCCAGTTGTTCGGCCTGCGACTTGAACTCGGGGTGGTAGATCACCACCATATCCAGGTTGTCGAGTCCATGCAGGTTCTGGTTGTTGATGCGGCCGACTTTGGCTTCGGGCTTAGGCAGTGCCGAGGTGTTGTAAAAAGCCACAAAGTTGCGCAGGGTGTTTTGGGTAGCGGCGCCAAATTCAAGCGTAGAGCCGCTGGTAGTGTATTGCACAGCGGCGGGCGTTTGGGCATTGGTGACATCCCAGACGCTCACGGGGTTTCCGTTGAGGCCACTCAGGCGAAAACGGGCGGCGGGTTGGGTGAGGGTTTCCCGGTCGCGAAACATCAAGCTGTTGCCAGTCATCACCAGTCGGCGGCGCGCGTTGATTTCGATGAAGTCCAACCAGCCTTCACTGGTCTGGCTGACCTCCGGGTATTCGATGGTGACCGGCACGTTGTCGGCAGTCGGGTTAAATGAAGCTGTGATGATCCCGAGGGCAGCAAAAGTAGCCTCGCCGTTGCTGATGTTCACCGAATTCATGTCGTCGATAAAAGCGGTGCCGTTTACGATGAGCCGAACGTTGGTTTTGGTACTGGAGCGGCCCGCAAACTCCATTTTAATGCGGGCTGGTATGCCGCTCACGATGTTGGGAAAATTAAATGTGTAGTCGCGACTGCGCGTTTGCAAAAAATAATCGCCGAACCATTTTTTACCAGAGCCCTGGGCCGAGGTGGAGAAATCGAGCAGGTTTACACGTTCGTCTTCAATGCGCTGCACGTCGTCAAAGGTCTCGGTCACATAGCTTGCGGGCACATCAGCCTGGTTGGTCACCCGGGCACCCGGGCCGTCGCCTGTTTTGATAAAATACCAGGCATGGCTGTCGTACAGGTTGGTGCGCACGGTGAGTTCGGGCGCGTTGGCGTCTGGTTTGTACACCCAGGGATTCGGTCCAACGGCATAGAACAGGATGTAGTCGTCGTTGTTGAATTTGCCATCTTCTTCGCCCACCACCACCATGGCGTTTTCAAGCAGGTCGTCGGCGCGCGGGTCGTCTGTTCTTTCCGACAGCATGCCGCCGCCGTTTCCGTACAGGCGCAAGGTGCGGGGGTCTATGTTGTCGAGGTCGGCGATGCCCAGCTCGTTTTTCAGGTAGGCGTAATCCAGCTTGTACACGCCGGTTTGGGCCACGCCGAACTTGTACGCCGTGCCGGTGCTCAGGGCAGAGTTATAGGTGTAAGGCCCGCCGCGTTGTTTGACGGGTGTAGGCAAAGTATTGTACAAGACATTGACCCGAAAGGAGGTCATGCGTTCGTATCCGGAAGCGGTTTTGCGAAACGGCATGATGCGCAGTCGGCCAAAAAAACGCTCCCGTTCCTGCTCTATGGTCATGGTGATGGCCGGATCGGTGGCAAGTCCCTCCACGGCTTTTAAGGCTACGGGTTCCCAGGAAGCCGACAGCAATTGTGCGGTTGCTGTTGCACGGCCATCGAGGGCAAACCGTTCGTTGAACATCGGCAGCGTCGGGTAGGCATCGCTGTAACTGCCGCCGGCAAACTGCCAAACTTCGAGGGCGGTTCCGCCAACCGTGGTGACTTGCACGGGGGCGGCCGACCAGTTCAGCGTGCGCTCAACGGTAATGGTTTGTTGAGCCGATAACGCGCCGACGCAACACAGCAGGCAAATGGAAAGCATTGGTTTCATAGCCACGGAATTTTTTTTGCAGACACTTCAGGAGCGCCTGATTGTTCTTTTTGGTGCAAAGGCATGCCTCACGGTTGCCCGTGCACAATTGTTTTTACAGACAACAAACAAAACAGTCGGCAATTAGCTTATCCGTTTGCCAACAAATATCCGTTTGGTCGTTTTTCGGCACAACGATTGGACTACTTTTGCCACCCAACTCAAAACTCAAAACTCAAAACTCAATACTCAAAACTCAAAACTCAAAACTGTTCATGACCGAACGCATCCTCTTAGTCGGCGCCGGTGGCCAAATTGGCACGGTACTCACCGCAGCCCTCCGCGAAGTATACGGCGCAGACAACGTACTGGCCAGCGACCTGCACCCGTTGGACGGCCAAAGTGGCCCGACAGCCACCTTGGACGCCACCAAACGGGCCGACCTGGCAGCTTTGTGTGCACAGCACCGCGCCACGCAGATTTACCACCTTGCTGCCATCCTCAGTGCCACGGGCGAAAAGGATCCCATGTGGGCGTGGGACATCAACATGAGCAGCCTGTTCAACGTGCTGGAAGTAGCCCGCACCCAGGGCATCCACAAAGTGTACTATCCTTCTTCCATTGCCGTGTTTGGCGAGCAGGCACCGGCTGTGGACACCCCGCAGTTTTCCCCGCTGATCCCCGCTACGGTATACGGCATCAGCAAAGTAGCTGGCGAACACTGGGCCAATTATTATTTCAAGCGCTACGGACTTGATGTGCGCTCTTTGCGCTACCCGGGCATCATCGGCCACCAAAGCATGCCTGGCGGCGGCACCACCGACTATGCTGTCGACATTTACCACCACGCCGCCCAACACCTGCCTTACACCTGCTTTTTAGGCCCCGACACCCGCTTGCCCATGTTGTACATGGACGACGCCATTCGGGCCACCATCGAACTGATGGAAGCGCCCGCCGAGCAGATCAAGGTGCGCACCAGTTACAACTTAGCTGGCATGAGCTTTACGCCCGCAGAGGTGACGGCGGCCATCCGCATACGTATGCCCGATTTTGAGGTGCAATATGTGCCCGATTTCCGGCAGGCCATTGCCGATTCCTGGCCGCAGTCCATTGACGACAGTGAGGCGCGGCGCGACTGGGGCTGGGCTCCCCGTTTTGACTTGCAAGCCATGACGGCCGATATGTTGGCGCAACTCGCCGTGCGGTATACCGAAAAAACAGCGTAGCATTGTGCTTTCTTTAAAGCACACCGTATGGAAAGCACCAACACAACCCGAAATCCCTATTTTGTTCCTTTTGCCCTCGTTTGCAGCCTTTTTTTCCTGTGGGGCATAGCCAACAGCCTAAACGGTTCGCTGATCCGGCATTTTCAGTTTGCGCTTGACCTCCATCGCTGGCAGGCGGGCATTGTGGATTCTGCGTTTTACCTCGGCTATTTTGCCATGGCATTGCCCGCTGGCATGTTTATGCGCCGTTTTGGGTACAAACGGGGGATACTTATGGGCTTGTTGCTGTATGCCGGTGGTGCGTTGCTGTTTTACCCCGCAGCCGATGCACGGGTTTACGCCTTTTTTCTGTTTGCCCTGTTTACCATTGCCTCCGGACTGGCTTTTTTGGAAACGGCGGCCAACTTGTACGTAACCGTGCTGGGCGACGAAAAGGATGCAGAATGGCGCATCAATTTTGCCCAGTCGTTCAACGGCATCAGCATCATACTGGGCCCAGTGATCGGCAGTCTGTTTATTTTTTCCAAAAAAGAGTACACACAGTCGCTTCTTGCATCCATGAGCAGCGCCGAACTGGAGGCTGCCCGCCAGGAAGCCGCCCAATCGGTTCAAGGGCCTTATTTAGCGGTCGCCGGACTGGTGCTGCTGGTGGCGCTCCTGTTTTGGCTCACCCGCATGCCGGAAGTGGGCCGCGAAGCCGAATTGGCGGAAGGCAACGTGCGCATTTCCAACTTGTTGGGCCAAAATGCGCATTTGTGGCTGGGCATCCTGGCGCAGTTTGCCAATGTGGGTGCACAGGCTACCCTCTGGGGGTATTTTGTGGATTTCAAAATGGATTTTGCCAAAACAGACAACCTTGGAGTGGTTACTGCGCTGTATCGCGTGACGGAAAGCATGACGCCCGAGCAAATTGCGGGGTTTCACGCGTCGTTTGCCTTGGTTTTGTTCATGCTGGGTCGATTTTTGGGCACCTGGCTGATGAGCAAAACCGAGCCGCGAAAAGTGCTGGTGTGGTACAGCGCGTTGGCGGTGGCGCTGATGGTTGCCGCGTTTGCAACAGGCGGATTCGTCGGTATTTTGTGCATCATGGGCACGTATTTTTGCCAGAGCATCATGTTTCCGACCATTTTTGCCCTGGCCACCAAACACCTGCCGCCTGCGGAAAGCAAACTGGCGTCGTCGTTGGTCATCATGGCCATTGTGGGTGGTGCGGTGTTGCCGCCCATTGCGGGCTTGTTGTCCGGGATTGGCGGCATGCGCGTGGCTTTATTGGTGCCGATGGCGTGCTTTGCCTTTGTTTTGTGGTACGCCATGCGCGGTTATTTGGTCAAAAGAGTTTAACTTGCGTTCCAATTCGACAGCTATATGACGGCCATTCAAGCACCACGGATCACCTGGATACGTTTTTTGGAAATGGATTTTCCGGAAAACGACGTCATCTATGAACTTATTGACGGCATCATCATGCAACGCTCATCCCCAAATCCAATCCACCAGCGGGTCGTGCGAAAAATCAGCGCCCTGTTTGAAAAAGCGATAGAGAGCCATCAGCCTGGCGAGTTTTTCCCGGCTCCATTAGACGTATTTCTGGGCGAATTTACTTGCGTACAACCCGATTTGGTGTTTGTATTGGAAATACATCGCAACATTATTCACGAAACACGCGGCATTGTGGGTGCGCCCGATTTGGTGGTGGAGGTGCTGTCGACCGGCACGGCTAAACGCGACCGTCTCGAGAAAAAAGAGCTTTACCAGCAGTTTGGCGTGCAGGAATACTGGATTGTAGACCCTTTGCTGCGGACGCTCGAAATATATACGTTGGTGGAAGGGCGTTACACGTTGCATGCTTTTTTGGAAAACGAGGAAACCGCCCAGTCGGCCGTCCTGGGTGGAATGACATGCGCGCTGGACGATCTTTTACCTTAAAACAGCTGCTCGTACGGATTGTCGGCCTTTGGGTCTTTTTTCTCCTCCTGTTGGATCGGTTCGGGCGTGGTCAGTGGCCGGAGCGGTTCGCTTTGTACCTCTTCAAAATCGGTGTACTCCGCCTCCGGAACGTCGGATTTCTGCTGGACGGACGCGCCTTGCCCAACCGCACGCATAAACAACGCCAGCGCAACCACCGGGAAACACAGCACCCCCAGTACTGTATAAATCAACCCCAGCAGCACGTTGCTGCGGTACACGCTGCCCAACCAGCGGAACACATTGAGCACCGACTGCGGTTTGATGACCAAAGCGAGTAAAAACAGGAGCGGAGAAGCATAAAACAGCAGCGTAAACGTCCATTTCAATACGTAAAAAAGTGCAATGATGCCTAAAAGGACAAACAACAGGCATCCGATGCCGCCCATGCGGCTTTGTCGACCGAATTGAAAATTCACCATCATGCCTCAAAGTTCGGTATCTCCGAGCGATAAGAGGGTGAAAAATTCGTCGGAAGACGCTGGCATCACCGACAAACGGCCATTCCGCACCAATCCAAACCCTTGCAATGCCGGGTGCGCCTTGATTTCTGCCAGTGGCACCGGCCGGTTCAGCGGTTTGAGCGGCGCGAGCATGACGGCCGACCAGTCCCCTTTTTCGGCTGTCGGATCCGGAAATGCCGTTTTGACCACTTGAGCCAGACCGACCAATTCCAGCCCGATGTTGGAATGGTAGTACAGACAGATGTCGCCCGCTTGCATGGCACGCAGGTTGTTTCGGGCCTGGTAATTGCGCACGCCGTCCCAGCGGGTTTCTCCGTCGGTCATCAATTGATCAAAACTGTATACGTCGGGTTCGGATTTGACAAGCCAGTAGTTCATGCGGAATGCGGAATAAAAACGCACAAATATATAAACAAAGCTTTCTTGAAAAAATACTGCCCAACATATTTCGCGCGTAGACCAAATTGTCGCTTTTGCAACGCCAGACAGGATGTTTTCAGACAGGATAGACACGATCCGCAGGATGAACAAGATTTTCTTGAGCAAGTACGTTTACCTTTAAATCTTGTACATCCTGTCTACATGGCCTTGCAGGGCCTGTCGCGTACCGCAGGTGAGGAGGCCAGTGCATTAATCAAATTGCGGTCGGGGAAGTCTTTCGTATTCAGCGTATAAGTTGTACCGCGCATTTTGCGGATCAGTTCGAGGCTGTTGGGAATGGTCTCAATGTCTTTTTTGAAGCGGCGGTCGGAGCCGACCACCGTACCTCCGGCATTGATCAGGCCATTGACGTCCAGCAGGATCCGTTGCTCTGTGGGGGTGCAAGCACCCGATGTGGGTTGCAGCGTACCGATGCCCACGCGGCCGTTGGCCTGGAAGGTCATGACCGGCAGTTTGTTGCCTGCGGCGAAGGGGTTGACATTTTGGTTGTTGCGGAAGCTGATGAAAAACTTGTCTACTGCTTGAGCGTCGGCGATGGGGAAGCTGCATGAATAGCGATCCGATGGCTCGCAGCCATCGGATCGCTCGTACCGTCCTGTTCATCCTGTCCAAAAATATCCTGTCCAAAACAACCTCCTTCAACCAAAAGCAGCGCAAACTCAAAACTCAAAACTCAAAACTCAATACTCAAAACTCAATACCCCGCCCGCATGATCAAATTCAGCCGCACAGGCACCTCCATGCTGGTCGTATTGCGCAGCCGAAGCACCACCACGAGGCTGAAACGGGACTCTGAAAAATACTTTTTGGCATCCACCAGCGAGGGAATCAAATCAAGCCGGCTGCCGGGCTCCAGCGGCGTTGGTTGCCGGTATGCAATTTCCACCCAGTCGTTTGGCGTCCGTTCGTCGTACACCCTCAACGATGCCTCTGAAATGAAGCCAAGGTTTTCGTCGCCAAAAATGCCATACAAACCCGCCTGTTGGGTGTTGATCGATTTCATCTGCTCGTCCGTAAGGCCTTGCTGATCCAGCAGGGAGGTGTATCGACTCGACAAATTGTCGATGTAAAAATAATGGGTATCGAACGCGTTGATGCCGGGCGGAATGTTGAATTCGGCCACATAAGGCATTTCAAATCCGGCCCCCAACTCGTCTTTTTTACACGAAAAAAGCCCCAAAAGCAACAGTAAGCAGCCCCAAAAGGCAAAAACAGCATTTTTCATCGCGTATAATTATTGCCGACCGGCAATGGTCGTTTTACATGATGTTGATTGAACGATGTAAGTTGCCTGACACCCGCATCAAATAATTCAGGTGGAGGGCACCGTATCCTCAATTCCGACGTTACTTTGCACATCATTGAATAATCGCGTGCCATGTTTTTCACATTGAACCGTTCGGTTTCTCTTTTTCGCTTGGCTTACCCCTTAGCTGTGCTTTGTTTGGTGTCGTCGTTGAGCGCCAACCGCAATTTGCGCAACAACTACAACACGTCGCTCGACGCGCAGGAAGCCCGTTGGGTAGACTCTGTATTCAGCAGCCTCAACCCCGCCCAACAAATCGGGCAGCTCTTCATGCTGCGCGCCCATTCGGACAAAGACTCCACGTACGAACAAAATCTCGAAAACCTCATCCGCAAGTACCAGCCTGGCGGACTTTGTTTTTTTCAGGGCACGCCCGAACGGCAGGCCATGCTCACTTCCCGCTACCAGTTTGCCAGCCCGCACCTGCCCATGATCATCAGCATGGACGCCGAGTGGGGACTTGGCATGCGCCTGCGCGAAAGCACCATTTCGTTTCCCCGACAACTGACCTTGGGTGCCATACAGGACAACAAGCTGATTTACAACATGGGCCAGGAAGTGGCCCGCGAATGCCGCCGCTTAGGCGTACACATGAACTTTGCCCCGGTGGCCGACGTGAACAACAACCCCGAAAATCCCGTCATCAACGACCGATCTTTCGGGGAAGACCGGGATAATGTGGCCGAAAAATGCTTCCAGTACATGCTGGGCATGCAAGACGGCGGGGTGCTCGCCTGCGCCAAACATTTTCCCGGGCATGGGGATACCGACGTCGACTCGCACGAAGACCTGCCCGTACTGACCCAACAGCGCGATCGGTTAGACAGTCTGGAGCTCTACCCCTTTCGCGTGCTCGTAAAAGCGGGCATCAGCTCCATCATGGTGGCCCACCTCAACGTGCCGGCGTTGGACAACCGCGCCAAACGCCCCACCACCCTCAGCAGACCCACTGTGACCGGTTTGCTCCGCGAAACCATGCATTACGACGGGCTCATTGTGACAGACGCCATGGAAATGCAGGGCGTCGCCAAATATTTCAAACCCGGTGCAGCCGAACTGGAAGCCTTGAAAGCCGGAAACGACATCATCCTGCTGCCCGGCAACCTGCCCGATGCCTTCAAAACCATCCTCGAGGCCCTGCAAAGCGGTGAATTGAACCAGCAACAGGTAGACGCCAGTGTAAAACGCGTGCTGCGCGCCAAATACCGCCTCGGACTCATGCACCGCCCCGTGGTAGACCCCGTCGCTATTCGAGATAACCTCAATCGGCCACAGGCCATGCTGCTCAAGCGCCAACTGATTGAAAACGCCTTGACCCTGGTGCGCGACGACACTGGCCTCGCCGGATTTGCCCATTTGGATAAACTCCGCATCGCCACCGTGGCCATTGGCGACAGTGCCAAAACCCCGTTTCAAACCACCTGCGGATGGTACGCGCCCATGGATCACTTTCAACGTCCACAAGACCGGTCTGCCGAATCAGACCATGCCCTCCTGGAAACCTTAAAAGCCTACGATGTGGTGCTGGTGAGTTTCCACGGCATGAAATCAAAAGCGGCGGTGCAGTACGGCGTGTCCAACAGCGCCCTTGGCTTTTTGCAGCGGCTGGAAAAAAACGGCGTACTTGCCGGTGTGGTGGTGTTCGGCAACCCGTACAGCCTCCAGTTTTTCGAAAAAATACCGTTGTTGGTGTGTGCCTACAACGACGAGCCCCTCACGCAGGAACTGGCAGCACAAGCCCTGTTTGGGGCCGTAGACTTCAAAGGCCAGTTGCCGGTAACCGCCGCGCCCAACGCCCGCTTCGGACAGGGCATCCAAAAAATATTCCCCGATAAACGCATGGCATTCGACCTGCCAGAATCGGTTGGGCTGCACAGCGACACGCTGGCGACCATGGATCGCATCATTCAGGATATGATCAACGCCGGCGCTGCCCCCGGATGCCAGGTATTAGTGGCCCGCAACAACCGCATCGTATGGCACAAAGCTTACGGCTACCATACGTACGAACAAACCACACCCGTAACTTTAGACAACCTGTACGACCTGGCTTCCGTCACCAAAGTGACCGCCACCACACCGGCCATGATGCAGCTGTCCGAACAGGGGTGCATCAACCTGCAATTGCCCATCGGCAACTACCTGCCCGAAGCAAAGGGCACCAATAAGGAAAACCTGACCATATCCGAAATGATGGCCCACCACGCCGGACTCATTTCCTGGATTCCTTTTTATGAAAATACCGTCGACAAATACGGCCTGCCCAACCAGCACCTCTACCACCGGCAACCCGACCCCGACTCGCCTGTGCCCGTGGCCAAAGACATGTACATGGTGCAAGACTGGGTGGATACGGTGTGGGCTACTATTTTCAAATCTGACCTCCGCGAGCGCCGCAATTACCGCTATTCCGACCTGGGCCTGTACCTCAGCGCGCGGGTGATCGAAAAACAAACGGGCCAAACGCTCGACGCATACACAGACGATGCGTTTTATCGGCCTTTAGGTATGGCCACCACCACCTACAACCCGTGGAAACGCAACTGGACCGCCCGCTGCGTGCCCACCGAGGAAGACCGCTATTTCCGGCAACAGCGCCTGCAAGGATACGTGCACGACATGGGCGCCGCCATGCTCGGGGGCGTGGCCGGGCACGCTGGCGTGTTCAGCAACGCCAACGACTTAGCCAAACTGTTTCAAATGATGCTCAATGGTGGTCACTACGCAGGTCGCCAGTATGTGTCGGCTGAAACCGTCAGCCTGTTCACCACCCGCTACCCGCGCAGCAGCCGTCGGGGGCTTGGTTTCGACATGAAAGACCAGGAGGCTTCGCGCAACCCCAATATGAGCGTTCTGGCTGGCCCCAACACCTTCGGCCACCTGGGTTTTACGGGCAACGCGGTGTGGGTAGACCCGGAGAGTCAACTCATCTTCATCTTTTTGTCCAACCGCACCTACCCCACCATGCGCAACAATAAACTGATCACGATGGACTACCGGATCCGGTTGCAGGATGTGGTGTACCGGGCCATGGGGCGCACACCGGAGGGATGATTTGAGAGAATATGCTAATTTTCAAACACGACAATCCGGTTTATGGCAGTTTTCTTTGTGTGAACGCTTATTCCCCTGTTTATTCCTGGCAAAGACGCCACCATTGGCAAAATACAAGCAAATACCCCCGACTTTATATTAACTTAACATACTAACTCTAACTAAATCAACTGATTACAGGACATTTGTCGGCTGTTGGTTAATTTTGAGCACTCCTTAACGGCATCATGTACAATTAACCAGTTTCTCCAAATAAAAATTTTATTCTTCAGGCCGTGCCACAAATATTTTTACGACCTCTTGCCTTTTTGGGGCAAATCCCGCAACTTTGTACTGTACTGCAATACAAGACTGTTTTCATTCCTTCACGGTATTCAAAGCCCGCAGCATGTATATTATGATCACAGGATTGGCCAAGGCCGATTGGGGAATTTGCGATGAAGAAAATGCGGAGGAGCGCAAGGAAGTGGGGGACAATATGCCGAAAAGCAATAAACTTGTGTTGTTTCCCAACCCGGCTAAGTACCTGCTTCTGTTGGACTACACCGGTTCGGCTCAACCCTTCCGGATAGTTTCTATGCTGGGTGCAACCGTCATACAGGGAACCCTGCAATCGGGCATCACCCGCGTCGGCACACAAAGTTTACAACCCGGAATCTATTACCTTGTAGTGGAGGGACAGGAAAGGCCGGTTAAGTTCAGTATTGTACGATAAACACAAATTTTTCACTTTGGAAGAGCTGGACGCCCGGCTCTTCCTTTTTACTTTATCCAAATATGAAACAGCTTTACCTTGCGGTAGCCGTGCTATTAATGTTGCATCATGTGCATGCTCAGTCGCCCCATGATGCTATGCGGAATTATGTCTGGGTGCTGGGATACGAATACGATACTTATGGATCAATCAATCATGTATTCTTTAATTTTCGAGGAGATACGTTACAGATCGATTCAGCGCTTGTACCCAATAGCCTGCATATGGCGTATACCAACAGCAGTATTTGCGACAGCGCCGGCAACCTGCTGTTTTTCTCTAACGGATGCAGTATAATGGATGCTCAGTTTAGTTTTATACCCGGCGCCGAACACATCAATGACGGAGAAACCCAGAACTATTTGTGCGATGAAGTTGGTGGAGGCAGGTATTCGAATGCCTTATTGACACTCCCCGATGCCGAAAATTCAGGGTATTCTTTGATTCATACGCGGATCAACAATATGGCTACTGGAGGCGCCGCCTCTGATAAATTATTCTGGAGTAGGATTGTTTCCGATGAAATTGGAAACCTGTCTGCTGCTTTTGTAGACAGCGTCATATTGGATACTTTGGTATATACAGGAAATCTTGCTTCATGTCGGCACGGCAATGGTAAAGACTGGTGGGTAGTAGCGCCTGCATATTCAAATGAATATGCACTTGGGAAGGACAGTTCATATTATATGGTTCATTTATCCGACGACTATTACAGCATCCACAAAAACACCATAGGCGTTTCTACCGATCGATACGAGGAAGCAACTGGCGAAGCCGCTTTCTCGCCCGACGGCACGAAGTACGCGCGTTACACCATTCACGCCGACCTGCAAATATTTGACTTCGACCGCTGCACCGGCACGTTCAGCAACCCGATACACGTGCCCATCGTGGACCAGGCCGATACCAGTTGGGCGGCAGGCGTGGCATTTTCCCCAAGTGGCCGCTACCTCTACGTGTCTTCCACAAGTTATATCTATCAGTTCGATATCCTGGCGGCCGATATTCCGGCAAGCAAAACCACCGTTGCCGTGTACGACGGCTTTTTTTATCCGATTATTCAACTATCGACCAGGTTTTACCAGTGCGAACTGGCGCCCGACGGAAAAATTTACGTCAGTTGTCCGGGTGGTAAACGCTCCTTTCACGTCATCGAACAACCCGACTCCGCAGGCATGGCCTGCCAGGTTACCCAGCACAAATACATACTCCATTATCCGATCATCGGCGGCTTGCCGCATCACCCCAACTACCGGCTCGGTGCTTTGCCCGGCAATGTGTGTGCCGGGGCGGGCTTTCCGCCTTTAGCGGCATTTTCCTGGCAGGCAGATACCTTGCTGCCCTCGCGGGTTCGGTTTTCCGATATGTCGGCATACGAGCCTGCCGGGTGGTTGTGGGATTTCGGCGACGGCGCGATCAGTGCCGACAGCAATCCGGCGCACCAGTATTCGGCGGACGGGGTTTACCGCGTTTGCCTGCAAGTGTCCAATGCCTTTGGTGTAGACACTGTGTGCCAATGGGTGAGCGTGCAGACGGTGGGGGTGGATGAGGCTTCGGGGGATGCTAACGGGTTGCGATTGTTCCCCAACCCGGCACGCGACCTGCTTTTTGTGGATTTTAAAGGTCAAACCAGCAATTTCAATATCGTATCCACGGTCGGCACCGTGGTTAAACAAGGGTACCTTGTTCATGGGCGCAATCAGGTTGGCACGTCACAACTTTCTCCGGGTTTATACTACTTTATGGTAGAAGGCCGGGAAACACCTGTTAAATTCAGCATTTTGAAGTAATTGTTTTTAACGCAAGGGGAGTGGCCAATAAAGGTTGCTCCCCTTATATTTTTTTTAAATTATGAGACCAATTTACGTGTCACTACTACTCTTGTTGAGTTGGGGAAATTCCAGCTTATGTGCTCAAATTTCTCAGGACTCACTGCGCAACGCCGTGTGGATATCCGGCTACGGTTACAGTCAAAGTACAAACGAGAATTACCATGTCTTTTTTGACTTTAGAGGAGACAGCCTTCGACTTGATTCCCAAATCATACAAAATAGTCTGGTTTTAACATATACCAATAATAGCATTTGCGACAGTGCTGGCAACCTGTTGTTTTTCTCCAACGGATGCAGCATAATGGATTCAAAATATCAACTCCTTGAAGGAGCAGAGCGAATCAATAAAACCGGTGATGCACAGGATTATATTTGCGATGAATTGCAAGGAGGAAGGTATTCAAACTCTCTATTGATATTACCCGATTACAATAGCCATACATTCAACATTATTTATACCAGAATTGATTTTTTAACCATAGCGGGTGGTGGTACAGACAGGCTTTATTGGGCAAAAGTTGCTCTAAATGAGCGTGACGAATTGGAGGTTAACTTTATCGACAGCATCATTATCGACACTTTTTTGTATACGGGTAATCTGGCAGCCAACCGCCATGGCAACGGTAAGGACTGGTGGGTGGTGGCACCTGCTTACTCTAGCGAAGAAACACTTGGGAAGGACAGCTCGTATTACATGCTGCATTTATCCAAAGATCATTACAGCATCCACAAAAACACCATAGGCGTTTCTACCGATCGATACGAGGAATCAACCGGCGAAGCGGCGTTCTCACCCGACGGCACGAAGTACGCGCGTTACACCATTCACGCCGACCTGCAGATATTTGACTTCGACCGCTGCACCGGCACGTTCAGCAACCCGATACACGTCCCCATCGTGGACCAGGCCGATACCAGTTGGGCGGCAGGCGTGGCATTTTCCCCAAGTGGCCGCTACCTGTACGTGTCTTCTACAAGTTATATCTATCAATTCGATATGCTGGCGGCCGATATTCCGGCCAGCAAAACCACCGTTGCCGTGTACGACGGCTTTTTTTATCCGGTTTACCAACTGCCAACCAGGTTTTACCAGTGCGAACTGGCACCCGACGGGAAAATTTACGTCAGTTGTCCGGGAGGTAAACGTACCTTTCACGTCATCGAACAACCCGACTCCGCAGGCATGGCCTGCCAGGTCACCCAGCACAAATACATTTTGGGCTATCCAATTGCTGGCGGCTTGCCGCATCACCCCAACTACCGGCTCGGTGCTTTGCCCGGTGGTGTGTGTGCCGGGGCGGGCTTTCCGCCTTTAGCGGCATTTTCCTGGCAGGCAGATACCTTGCTGCCCTCGCGGGTTCGGTTTTCCGATATGTCGGCATACGAGCCTGCCGGGTGGTTGTGGGATTTCGGCGACGGCGCGATCAGTGCCGACAGCAATCCGGCGCACCAGTATTCGGCGGACGGGGTTTACCGCGTTTGCCTGCAAGTGTCCAATGCCTTTGGTGTAGACACTGTGTGCCAATGGGTGAGCGTGCAGACGGTGGGGGTGGATGAGGCTTCGGGGGATGCTAACGGGTTGCGATTGTTCCCCAACCCGGCGAGCGACGTACTGCACCTGGACTTTCCATACCCTTCCGAAATAACCTGGATAGCCCTCCATAATTCCATAGGACAAACTGTATTCGAAAACAAAAGCCTGGTAGGCGCCATACCGGTCGGGCATCTGCCCCCCGGGGTGTACGTGCTGCATTGCCGGCAGCGCAACGGAGGTGTGTACCGGGTGAAGGTGGTGGTGCAGCGGTGAGGGTAATTGTGTAACATCTGTGCGAAAAAGCGCGTAACATCAAATTGTACAAATTAAAAATAAAAAAATTTAAACCGCAAAACCGCAAAACCGCAAAATGTAAAACCGCAAAAGTTTGGGGGCTTGTAACAAGGCTAAATGGAGCTGTTTTGCTTGAAAAGAATTGCTTTTCGGTTTTTGCAATCTCTGTACTTTTGTAGTTATGCGGTTTAAATTTTTTTAACTAATGTTCACTACCTGCGGCATGTCGTAAGATACATATTGTTTTACCTTTGTATTTCAACAATCCAAACAACATGCCTTCTAAAGATTTTTATCACAATACGGTAGTGGAGGCTTTACATAAAGATGGAAAACATAGACAATACCAAAAAAGCGGTGGAGATCGTCTTAAAAAGCATTTATGAAATCTCTCCATCAGACGACGAGGTAGAAACGCAATTGATCATAGATCACGAGCGTGGTCATTACTTGTTGTATTCCGTGGGTTGGGAAAATACACATTGGGTGTACGGCAGTTTTGTGCACATTGATGTCAGGCCTGATGGAAAGGTATGGCTCCAGCACGACGGCACCGACCTCCGGGTGGCCGAAATGATGGCTGAAGCGGGCATTCCGAAAAAATCCATCGTTATTGGGTTTCAGCCACCACATGCACGAATGTTCATGCCGGAATACGCCGCTGGCTAAAACCCATTATTGGGTGAATAAAAAGGACTCAACCAGAGTCGATGATTATCTTACTCCGAATGCGGATGCCCACATAACTATCTTTAACTTTGTGCGCATCCTTCAACCGGCCGCATGAAACACGTCATTGACCAACCCGACCTCGACGCCCTCGCCCAGTCCAACCTCGAGCGCGAAAAAGCAGAAAAAGCCCGCATCGTCAACGACTGGCTGCCCCGCTACACCGGCATGCCCCTCGACGCCTTCGGAAATTACATCCTCCTCGTCAATTTCCGCAATTACGTGTACATGTTTGCCGAAAAACACGGCGTAGAGGTACACGGCGCCGACAGACCCATGCAGGCCGCCACCGCCAACGACATCACCATCATCAACTTCGGCATCGGCAGCCCCAACGCAGGACTGGTCATCGACCTCCTCGAAGCCATCCACCCCAAAGCCGTGCTCTTCCTCGGCAAATGCGGGGGCCTGAGGGCCGATAAAAACACATTAGGCGACCTCATCCTACCCATCGCCGCCATCCGCGGCGAAGGCACTTCCGACGACTTCCTGCCCCCCGAAGTGCCCGCCCTGCCCGCCTTCGCCCTCCAAAAGGCCATTTCCACCACCATCCGCGATTACGAGCGCGACTACTGGACCGGCGTGGTGTACACCACCAACAAACGCGTGTGGGAACACCGCGAGGACTTCAAGGCGCGCCTCCGCCAACTGCGCTGCTACGCCATCGACATGGAAACGGCCACCATCTTCGTGGCAGCCTTCAAAAACCGCATGCCCGCCGGCGCCTTGCTCTTGGTCAGCGACCTGCCCATGCAACCCGAAGGCGTCAAAACCGAAGCGGCCGACAAAGCCGTCACCGCCAGTTTTGCCGACATGCACCTGTCCATCGGCATCGACTCCCTCCGGCAGCTCATCAACAAGGGCGTCACCGTGAAGCATCTGAAATTTGAAGATTGACCGGTTTTACACCCCCCGTCTATACTGAATAAATGGTGAATATGCGCATCCTCATTTTTCCTTTCCTCTTCCTGCCCTGGCTGTCGTGCCCCCTGCCCGCCCAGGTGCACGAGGCCGAAATCCAGCAGCTCCAGGAGGACGTGGTGGAACTCGACGATCAAAAAAAGGCCCTGCTCAAACAAATGGAGGGCATCAAGTTCCAGATCATCCAGCGCGATCTGGATGCAGTCGGGCTGCCGACCCTGTTGCCGGGCGACGAACTGGTGCGCCACTCGGCCATGACACTCGCCTATTGCGAAGCGCACGAACAGGCGCGCTGGGTGGCCCACATCATTGTGCCCGATGTGCTTTCGGGAGCCGTTTTTCGCAGCAACGACTTCCGGCCCGACCCCGCCGTATCGACCGGCAGTGCTATGGAAGCCGATTATTTTCTCAAATACCTAAAGCCCGACAGCACGTACCGGTATGATCCGTTTGGATACGACCGCGGGCACTTAGCCCCTTCGGCCGACTTCCGCTGGTCGCAAACGGCCCTGTCGGAGTCGTATTTTTACTCCAACATGTCGCCCCAACTGGCCGATTTTAACCGCGGTGCCTGGGGTGATCTGGAGGATAAAATCCGGGGCTACCTGTACGCCCACCCGCAGGTGCAGTTGTACGTGATCACCGGACCGGTGTTGGAGCCCGGTTTGCCGGTGGTGGAGCGCGGGGTCAATCAGGTGAGCATTCCCAAATACTACTGGAAAGTGGCCATGGATTTGCAGAACCGCAAGGCCATTGGTTTTGTGATGCCCAACCGGGCCATTCCAGAGCCTCTGGTGTCGTTTGCCGTCGCCGTAGACCAGGTAGAGGCGCTCACGGGACTCGATTTTTTCTCCAGGCTGCCCGACGATGTCGAAGCCGCCCTCGAAGCCCAAAAAAATCCGGCAGACTGGTTGCCTCCCTCGGCTGCAGGCGATGTGGCGCCCATAGCGGCCACCAGCCTGCCGCCCAACCATTTCAACACCACGCAGGCGCGCTTGTATCAGGGTAAAAACGACGTGGTCAACGTTTGCGGCGTGGTGGTGAGCGCCCGCAAGAGTAAGGCGGGGAACATTTTGCTGAACCTCGACCGCCAGTTTCCCAATCAGGTGTTTACCGTGTTCATCAAAAAAGAATTCATCCCCAATTTCTCGTACGACCCGGTGGAAGCCCTCAAAGGCAAAACCATTTGCGCCAAAGGGCGGGTGATGAGCCTCGACGGCGTGTCGGCCATGTTCATTGAAGGCGAGCGGGAACTGGTGTTGAAAAATTTTTAGCGCCAATTTCTCCTGCGGAAAAAAACAATCATTCTAACTCCGGATCGAGGCTGTCTCCGACAGACAAGTGGGCGTCGCCACGGCCTTTGAGCATGCTGTCCATCGGCTGGTCATTGGGTCGCTCGTGCCAATCGACTAACCACCGGTGTTGGATGCGGCGGAGCAACAGCGTGTCGGGTACATCGCGGCCGATTTCATCTTTGGTCGCAAAAGCGCACAGGGCGGAGTCCCCAAAAACCCGGCATTCCAGGTCGCGCAACAGCGTCAGGGAAATGATCGTGCTGTCTTCCACAAAGGTGATGGACTTCAAAAAATTGAGGAATGGCCGTGTGCCCTCGGTGCTGTACAGTTGAGCCGAGTCAAACTGGTTTTGGTCAATGTAACCCTGCCAAAGGCGCAGCACGTCCTCCGGTTCGAGGGCGGGCGGGGCTACTTGTGGCGTTTGGCAGCCAAAGGAAATCAAAAAACAACCTGCGATGAGGCCAATGATGCGGAAAGACATGGTATACAACGCTTTTCCCCAAAGATACATCCAAAAACAAAAAAAGCCACCTGTTACGGTGGCTTTTGTGGGCACAGAAGGATTCGAACCTCCGACATCCTGCTTGTAAGGCAGGCGCTCTGAACCAACTGAGCTATGCGCCCTTTAATGTTTTTTGCCGAAGCGGGTGCAAAGATAGGCACGATTACATTAAACTTCCAAGAAGCCGCGATATTTTTTTTAAAAAATTTTACAGCAAGTGAAATTCCATACAATAATTGGCTCTTATCCAAGCACTTAGCGGCTTTTCAAAAACCGTGTCACCACTTCGCCTGTCGCAGCGGTTAACCTTAAAAAGTAGGCACCTGCCGGGAGAGCTTGCACCGAAATGGTCGGTTGGGTGCCGGTCAGGGTGCCTTGTGCGCACACCACCCCGACGTTGTTGTACACCGCATACTCCGCCCTGGAGTACCCGTCAGGAAGGCGAAGGTGCAGCACATCGGCCGCCGGATTGGGGAAGAAGGCCACTTGATCTGCTATCGGCAGCGGTTTTACAGGGGTAGACAAAGGCAGTCTGTATCGGTTGAAAAACCGCCAAATTTCCACACTGGCGTCAAAATCCTGACAAGTCACACCGATGCTGACGGGCGCTCCGGGCCAGGTGTGGCCACCGCCGGTAATTTTGTACAGCGCAACCGACACATTCTGGTCACACCCATTATAGTCAAACCGCGTAGCCGTGCATCCGTCTGTCGGGTCGAGGTCGGGCACGGCAATGGCGGTGGGCGCAGGATTGCATCCATTTTGGTTTACCCAAAAACGCACGACGGTATCCACGGGCAAACTGATGCCCAGTTGACCATTATACGGCACCACCGGGTCGGCCGTGCCATGTATTTCCATCACGGGCACGGGTCGGCCGGGCGTACAGGTGGGTGCATACACGGGCACCATGCTACCGGTCACAGACGCCACTGCTGCCATGCGGTCATTGAGTTCGCAAGCTAAGCGGTAACTCATGAAGCCGCCATTAGACATGCCGCAGGCGTACACCTTTGTGGTGTCTACGTTGTATTGGTCAACAAGCCTGTCCAATAGCGTGCTGATGAAATCCACGTCGTCGGCCTGGCTGCCAAAAAACCAGCCCACGTTCCACGCATTGTCAACCCCATTGGGATAACACACGAAAAAGTTGGCGGTGTCGGCCACCGGATCCATTTGGGCGTACAATTGCTGTTCCTGGGCATTGGAGCCGAATCCGTGGAGGTTGAATACGACTGGCAAGGGGGAGGTGCCGTTGTAACCCTTTGGAATATACAGGCGGTAATTGCGCGGTACATTGTTGTGCAACAGGGTATCGAGCACTGTTTGTTGGCTCGAAAGGCTGTTGAAGGCCATGCAACACAGCAAAGTACAGGCAATAAGGAATTTAAATCTGGACATTGTTAAGAAATTTAGCATAAAAAATTAATTCATTTTGCCATTGTCGGCGAGGACGCCTGACAACGGCAAAAGTACGCATTCCATAAAGCGATCTGCGCAACCTCAATTGAGAACGCCCCAAAAACCCCTAAATCGACAAATTCGCGCCATTTTACAGAACACATTCGATAAAATGACGCGAATTTATCGATTATAAGTTATAAATTTGCGTCAAAACATACACATGGCGGCAACTCCGATGATCTCCCGAACCATAGAGGCCCAAATGGTCAAACGGCTGACCACCGATCCGCGGAAAATCATCATCCTTTACGGGCAGCGGCAGGTGGGTAAAACGACCCTGGCACGACATGTTTTCCAGCAGTTTACCGGCAAAACGGTCTTGTACGTCAACGCCGATTTCAACCCGCACGTCGACGTCTTTTCTTCCAGGGATTACGAAAAAATCAGGCTGTTTGTGTCCGGATACGACTACCTGTTTATTGACGAAGCCCAGCGCATCCCGGATATCGGCATCAACCTCAAGATTTTGCACGACAATTTTCCTGACCTGCGGATATTGGTCACCGGATCTTCTACGCTTGACCTGGCCAACCAAATTCAAGAGCCGTTGACCGGCCGTACCTGGACGTTAAGGCTGCACCCCTTTTCAGCAGAAGAGCTGGCCAGCGCTTTTTCACCCTTGGCTTACCACTCGCGTCTGGAGGAGTGGATGCGCTTCGGTCATTACCCGGGTGTGCTGGAATTAGACAATGAACAGGAAAAGGCCGCTTTTTTGAATGAACTTACCCACGCCTATCTATACAAAGATGTGCTGGAACTCAGTGGCATCCGCCACAGCGGAAAATTGCGCGACCTGCTTCGGTTGCTGGCCTATCAAATCGGCGCAGAAGTGTCGTACAATGAACTCGGCAAACAATTGGGGCTGGACACCGCTACGGTTCAACGCTACATTGACCTGTTGGAAAAAGCGTTCGTCGTTCAAACAGTCGGCGGGTATAGCCGGAACCTGCGCAAGGAAATTTCCAAAAAACAAAAGATATACTTTCAGGATTTGGGTGTTCGGAATGCGCTCATCGATAAGTTTATGCCATTAGACAGGCGCGAAGACGCAGGCGCCCTGTGGGAAAATTTTTTGTTCATGGAACGCACCAAGCGCCTGAGCAACCACGGCATTCGGGCCAATCGCTTTTTTTGGCGGCTCCAAACTGGCGCTGAGTTAGACTACGTCGAAGAATCGGAGGGCACGCCTGCCGGATACGAATTCAAATTCAACAACAGCATGCCCAAGGTACCGCAGGCATGGCAGGAGACCTATCCGGCATCCAGTTTTCGAGTGGTCAACAAAGAAAACTGGATGCCGTTCGTTCTGGATTATCCTTAACAAGGGCTATTTCTTCACCAACCCCTTAAACACCGTCTCGTCCACCTTCACCGGATACAGTTTGCGCAGCTCATCCACCCATTGTTTTTCCAGGAAGTCCTGATAATCGGCCACGGCATATCCGCGCGACTCGCTGAGTGCTTTTTGGGTGGGTGGTTCTATGGCCTCTATTTTGTAAAAAACGGCCGTTTTGGTGCCCTGGTCTATCTTGCTGTCGGTCATGGCGCCAGCAGTCCACAAGTCGCCCAAATCTTTGTTTTTCCCTTTTTCGTAGCGTTTTTCGAGTACGGTGAGGGTTTCTTCCTTTTTGTTGAATTTATCCTGCACTTCAATAGCGGGATTGGTTTTCGCCATTTTGCGCACGGCTTCCACCGTTTTGGGGTCAATGGTTTTGAGGGTGTACAGGCTGGTCAGCGCGCGTTCGCCCCACATGTACTTGCCCTGCAACTGGGTGTCGTAGAATGCCTGAAGGCCGAGGGTATCGGCATTGGCTTTGTCCCACACGAGTTGTTTGGTGGCGTCGAAAAGGAGGATGCCCTCTTCGTATTCGCGCATAAGGGACTTGAACTCGGGATATTTTTTGTCTAATTGCGATTCTTCGAACTGCATGGCCACGTCGTCTGTCCAGCTGTTGTACAATTGGTCAATCACTTCGCGCATGGGCGTGCCGCTGCCCCGCATGCGTTCGCGGCTGGCGCTGGCGCAAAACGATTCGAAATCGGCTGTAGTGTACGGGTGATCGGGGCCAAATTGCATCATCACGTCTTTGGGCTGGGCCGGATCGGGTTTCCAACGGTAAGTCAGGAAAATGGTGTCGACCTGTTTGGCAGCCCAGCGGTCGAGCACGGCCGGAAAATCTTTGAACAGGCTTTCTTTTTTGATGCGCTGGATCATGCTCTGTTTGGCCAATTCGCTGCGGGCGTCGCGTTTGATGCGTTCGGAGAGCGGGCGGCGCATGATGTCGAGCGATTGTATCGGGCGGCGGCTGATGCGCTTGATGATGTGCCATCCGATGCTGGTTTCTATGGGCATAGACACGTCGCCGTCTTTAACGAGGCCAAAAGCGGCGTCTTCAAAGTTGCGCTGGTAGCGGTTGATGCCGAAGAAGCCTAAGTATCCGCCTTTGGTGCTGGTTGTTTTGTCGTCGGAAAACCGGCTGCACGATTCGTCCCAGGTTGATTTTCCGGCAGTGAGCGCGGCGTAGACACTGTCGGCGCGGGCTTTGATGTGGGCGTTGGCAGCCTCGTCTTTTCCTTTACGGAACAGGATTTGCGCCACTTCCACTTCACCACGGGCGGGCCTGAAGGCACCTACACGTGCCAGGTGGTAACCGTTGTTGGAGCGTATGGGGCCCAAAACCGATCCGGGCTTCGCATTGTATACTGCTTTTTCCAGGGCGTAGTAACCATTGGGCAGCATGGCGGTCAGGTAGCCGAGGTTGCCCCGGTTTTCTTTGGCCGACTGGTCTTCGGAGCTGTCGGCGGCTAATTGCTCAAAGGAAGCGCCTTTTTGAAGCAGGTTTTGCCAGTTGGTGATGCGGCGGTAAGCGCGCAGGGTATCGGCTGCATTGGCGTTCATGGGACAGTTGATGAAGATATGGCTTACCTCCACGTCCTGTTGCATGTTGCGGTAGGCTTCTTCCACTAATTTTTCGGTCACCTCCTTGTCTACCAAATACGAATTGGCCAATTGGCGGCGGTATCCTTCCAGTTCCTTGCGCAACGCATCCACGGTGTCTAACTGCATGTCGCGGGCACGCGTCACTTTTAATTTAAATTTGATGTACAGATCGAGGTATTCGCGAAGCGAAGCCTCTGAGTAATCGGCTTTGTCCTGGTTTGTTTTGCTGTAAATGTAAGAGAACTCGGACACGCGGACAGGCACGTTGTCCACTGTAAACAAGACCGGGTCATTGGTTTGCGCCATTAATGCGACTGAAAAGACCGGCAAACAGGCCAATATCCAAAGCAAATTCATTTTCATGGTAATATGTTTTATACGTCAATCAGTTTTGAAACGCGCAAAATTAGAAAGACGCGGGCAAAAACACCTATAAACCTTTCGATTGTCGGGGCCTGACATCTTTTATTTGCAGGCGCACCACCGAATGGCCGTGCCAGTGTTCGTTGCGCAACCCAAAAGCAATGTCAAACGCGCCGTACCGAACTTTTTCGTAAGCCTCAGCCAGCCCGAACCCGATGCCTTCCATTTTGACGTTGCCCTGCTGCAGGTGCACCTGAATGTGTTGCTGACCCATGCGCCTGCCTTGTCCGGTGTCGCGTACATCCTCGGCTACAAATACAGGACTCCGATGCCCGGGGCCAAAAGGGCCAAGCGATTCGATTTGCTGTGCCAATTTGGCGGTAAGTGCATCAAAGGATAGCTTTGAGGATACGTGTAAAATGCGCGATTGTGGCCCATCGGGTTGTTGCAAGCGCACGCCCTGTTCAAATGCAGCGGCAAACGCGTCCAGTTGTCTGTATTCAAGCCGCAGCCCTGCGGCCTGTGCGTGGCCGCCCCAGGTGCTGAGAGTCGAGTCGGCGTGCATCAGCGCTTTTTCTACCGAAATGCCTTGTGCGCCGCGCGCGGAGCCTACCCATTCGCCGTTGCGCAGGCCCAACATTACGGCGGGTTTGCCGTAGCGCTCGGCCATGCGGGCGGCCACAATGCCCAGCACTCCAGGCTGCCAGAGCGGATCGCTCAACACAATGCCCCGTTGTGCGCCGGCTTCCTGCCGTGCGTCCCACGTCAAATATGCCTGTTCGAAAGCGCCATAATCGGCATCGCGCCGGGCCTTGTTGAGCAAAGCGAGTTTTCCAGCTTGCAATTGTGCGGCATGGCGGTCGGTGGCAAGCAAGAGTCGGACGGTGTCAGCAGCGTCGCCCATGCGCCCGGCAGCATTGAGCAATGGGCCGAGTTTGAACACCAGGTCGCGCACGCCAAGCGGTGCATTGCAATGGCTTTGCTGCAACAAAGCCCGAAGCCCCACGCGCCGGGTCCGGTTGATGGCATGCAACCCTCTGATGGTCAGTATCCTGTTTTCGCCCGTCATGGGCATGAGGTCGCACGCGGTACTCAGGGCCAGCAAGTCGAGTTGATGGTGCAAAAGCGCGTCCGAAATACCTTGTTTTTCGGCAAAACCCTGCAACAGTTTAAATGCCACGCCACATCCGCTCAACCCTTTGAACGGGTATGCGCAATCGGACCTCAAGGGGTCGAGCACAGCAAAAGCGGGTGGGAGCATTGCTGCCGGCAAATGGTGGTCGCACACCACTACATCAATACCCATCGCCTGGGCCGCTGCGATGTGCTCGGCGTCGCGGATGCCACAATCAATGGCAATGATCAGGGTGCACTGTTTGGATCGGGCGTACTCGATGCCCTCGGAACTGATGCCGTAACCCTCCGTGTCGCGGCGTGGAATGTAAAAATCGACGTGGGAATGCACGGATTTCAGAAAATCGAAACACATGGCCACCCCGCACACACCGTCGGCATCATAGTCGCCGTACAACAGGATACGCTCATGGTGTTGAACGGCGCGCCGCAGCCGGTCTACGGCCTTGTGCATATCCGCCATCAAAAACGGATCATGCAGTTGCCCTAAGTCGGGTCGAAGAAAAACCTGGGCAGACGCGGGGTCTGAAATGCCCATTTGAACGAGGATGCGGCAAACCGCCAGCTCGAGCGGCAGGCTGTTTTGCAGGGTTTGTACGGCATTTTCGTCCACAGGACTACAATGCCAGTGATCGTACACCATCATGAAGCGATTTAAGATGAAACGTGGATGAAATAAAACCCTCAAATGTACGAGTATTGCTATAATACTTGCAACTCTTTTTTTAATTGCAGTGCATTTTCCCAAATTTTCTCATGAGTATCCCATGCGGGCGCGCCTCCGTAGGCTACCAAATCGCAGCGTTCCCAGAAGGTCAACAGTTCAGGTGCCAGCGCTTTGCCTGCGGGATGTGCGTCCAGGGCGACTTTTACACTTGTTTTGTTTAAATTGGCTATGGGAATATGCAGCCGATCACTCAATTGCATTTGAAGGGCCTCCAGAAGCGCGGCACAAAAGGCCGGCGCGGGCGCGCGGACAAGGTGTTGGGCTTGAGCCCATGCACCAACAGCAGCGACGCTTGGGGTTTCGGTAGCGATGGGCCTGTTGCGCCGCCGTTGCCAGGCGTAGAAACCGATAAATCCCAACAACAGCAACAGCCCGGTGGCTACGGCGCTCCGGTAGGGCAAGGCCGTCCACCAGTTACCGACCGGTTCTGATGGCGGTACCGGCGCATCTGTCAGGGTGCTCAACTCCGGTGGCCCCACCATCAGGAAGAGCGAATCGCGGATTGAACGGGTGATGTATCGGTTGCTATCGGGATCAAAGTAAGTGATGGCAGGCAGCAACCCGTATCGGCCCGGTGTTTTGGCGGTCAACACGTACTGGAGGGTTCTGGTGTGTACCAGTTCTTCACCGTTTTCATAGTCTTCTTGTTCCACTACGGTGGGATCCAGTATTTCCAGGCCATCGATTGCCTGAAGGCGGGGCATTTGCAGGCGTTTGGCATCGCCATTGCCCCGCAGGGTCAGGTTAAGCAGAACGGCTTCGTATGCAGGCACGTTATCGGCAGACAAGCTGGCTTCGAGCACGTATTGGCCCACACCGCCGCAAAAGGCGTCAGGCGCGGGCAAGGGCAAGGGTTTGACCATGAGCACCACGGGCTGGGTTTGCAGGGCTACGGGTGTGGGCATGCTCAGCCCCGGAAAGCGAGAGGGTCGTTCAACGCTCAATTGCACCCGGGTGGGGCCTATGGTATCGGTTCCGGTGTGTTGGGGGAACACGGCCTGTTCATAAAGGGTGCGGACGACATAGGGCTTTTTTTTCCATTCCAACTGTTGGGTGCGGGTGTCAAAGCGCTGCAATTCGCGGGTGTAGTGGCCTTTAAAGTCGGCGTTTTCGAGCAACGAGGCGTCGGCTACGTTGAGCCTGGAGTACAAGACGATGCGGTATATAGCTTGCTGGCCCAAATAGACAGCAGCTGGTTCCATTTCGGCTTGAAGGAACACTTCGGCGTCGGCGTCTGGGAATGCAGCTTGACGGTCGGCTCGGGCATTATCGACCTGTATGGCGATGGGTTTGGAGGTCAGGGTACTGCCATTGATGCGCACGGCGGCTTCGGGCACCGTAAATCGGCCAGGCCGCATAGCCTCAAGCACATAGGTCCAGGATTGAAAACGGTAGGTTTGGCCGTTTCGAAATCCGCTGCTACGCAGTTCATTAGGCCCCATGATCACCCGAAACCCGGTGATGGTTTGGGGCGGAATGAAGCGTTCGGCCACCGCGTCGTGCAGCACGTATCGGATTTCAAATCGGGCACCGGTAACCACATTGCGGGTGTCGGTTTCCAACACAAAGCGTTGGGCCGACAGTGCGTCGCCGGTCAGCAACAAAAGAAAAATACCGATGAGCCTTTGCATGGTGCCAAAGGTACGCAGTGTTTTATTGGCGTTTGGGTTTGTAGCGCGAAGCTTCCAGCAACTGTTGCGCGTCTTGCATGGCGATGAGTTGATCCATGGAGATGTCGGGGTGGCGCAGCATATATGCCCTTACAATCTGGAGACCCATCCAGTTGCCAATTTCGCCGGGCGCTTCCGTGAACAGCATGGGCGCGTTGGGGCTGGGTTCCACGAGTTTGCGGAATTTGGCGTAATCGGTTTCGTACAGCAGGTTGAGGTCAAGCAGGCGCGCCCATACCTGTGGTTCGTTGGCTGAGCAGCCCTCCCATTGGGTACGGGTGTAGCCCATAAGCAGGCTGTCGGGCGTCTCGGGCGAGAGGCAGGATGCGATATACAGGGTTTTTCCGTTGTGCACCATGATGTCCAACAGGCGTTTGCCGGAGGGGGCATCGTTGCGGTTTTGGGCCATCACGCGGGCCAACCGGACCGGTATGAACGTTTTTGTAAACTGGCGGCGCAGGTATTCGGGGTATACTTCGGGGTTGTAGTACGGATAGTCGGGGCCAAGAAACATATCGAGCCCGATGCCACAAAGGCTGTCGCCGTATGTAAAGGCATCTACGGCAAATTCAGTGACCAGGGTTGCCACCTGCGGCACCGGCTTTGTCGGAAAATAATACCGGTAGTGCTGGAGAATGCTTTTGATGGGGGACTCCAGGTCCGAAAAGTTGCTATAAACAACCTGCACCGTGTCGTAAACAGCTTTAGCCAGGGGTGAGCGCAGGAAAGCGCGCATGGCCTGCTCGGGCGTTTCGGTCGGGTTAGACACATCGTGGATCAGGGTTTGGGTAAACAACGGGAACAGCTCGGGATAAACCGCTTGCAAGCGAGCCATTTCTTCCGGCAACCGGTTGGTGTCGAGGGTGAAGACCGCTTGTTCAAAACGGTTCAGTACAAGTGCTACCTGGACGCCCGATACGTCGGGGCCGCGCTTGATTTCCGCCTTCTGGCAAGAAAAAATACCCATACAAAGGCTTGCAACTAAAAAAGAAAGGAGGCGTAACACAGTGCTCATGCTTTTTTTTACGAATTTTACCGCTCAAAACAAAAATTGATCAAACAGATCAATCACAAAAAACTCGAAAATATGAAAAAAATTGCCATTTCATTGTTGTTTCTGAGTGTATTTATTCAACCCGCCATAGCGCAATTTCGCTTTGGCATCAATACAACGCCTCATTGGTCGTGGTTGACTACCAACGATAAAAAAATTGAAGGCGCCGGCTCTCAATTTGGTTTCCGATTTGGTCTGACGGGTGATTTTTTCCTGGACTCGGAAGAAAACTATGCCATCACAACCGGTTTGAACATGTCGTTCAACCAGGGCGGTACCCTGCAAAACGGCTATACGCAAGGCGTATTTTGGCCAAACTCCGACTTGTCCGAGAGTCGTTTCGACACCGTACCCATGAACGGCCAGTTGACCTATCACCTCAACTACCTGGAAATCCCGTTTGGCCTCAAATTGAGGGGTGGCCTGGGTTCCAACTCACCTGTTAAATTCTATGTAGAGATACCCGTTGTCACGTTGGGCTTTTTAATTGGTGCCAATGGCGACATATCGAACACGGTTGGCAAAAATACAGAAGATGAAAACATCCGTGACGACGTGAACGGACTGGCGCTATCGTGGGGTTTGGGCGGCGGTGCCGAGTATGACCTGAACGAAAACGCTACCCTGTACGGTGGATTGTTTTTTCAAAACCACTTTACGGACGTCACCAAAGATAAAGATGCGTTTGTCATTGACGGTACCACCCGAAAAAACGAGGACTCCAGTGGTCGCGGGAGTACCCTGGCTTTAAAAATCGGGGTTTATTTTTAAGGTCTCACAAGAGATCACTCGCTACTCCTCCGTTGCAGGCGATTCTTCAAAATCAGCCAACAGATGGCTGACGATTCCGGCGGTTTCCAGTCGATTAGCGTTCACCTGATAATACACGTATTTGCCAGCCCGATTGGTTTCCACCAATCGGGCTTGGCGCAATATGCGCAAATGCTGCGAGGTCACCGATTGCTCTAAACGCAAGCTGGTAAAAATATCGTTCACACACGCAGGGGCATTTTCAGCGATAAATGTCAGTATGGTGAGTCGTTTCGGATGTGCCAGCGCACGCATAATTTCTGAGGCCGCTTTCAGTTTTTCGGCGGAAAATTTGGTTTGTACGTTTTTGCCCATACGCAGGTGATTTTAGAACGGAATTTCCGCACGTGTTTAAAATCCAAAATTAGTCGCTGTGCTTATCATGCAAAGATGGGAATAATTGGGGTTTTGTACCGATTGACTTAAAAAAAATAAATATTATTGCGCATGTGCCTTATAAACACACAGGAAGGGCGCGACAACACCGTTGTCGATCAGGTTTGGTCAGGCCAATGCTCATCAATGCAGGTCACCTTTGAGCAACGCCTTTTACATAATCGGGATGTAGGGCAGGCGTGGGTTTATTCTGCCGTTTTTTTGGCTTTTCCGGCTTTTTTTACTGTTGGTTTGCCGTTTTCAGTCATCATTGGTACTGTACCTTGTGCCGCGCCTTTCACGTAAGTTCCCCAGGTGAGGTTATCGGCCCCGTCTTTGTGGTTTTGGGCGCGCTCAATGGCGACGATGGCGGTGTGCTCTACCACCCACTCGAAGTTTTGTTCGCCTACGCTGCGCAGATCGGCGTCGGGGGCCGGGTTGCAGAAGTCAATGGCATAAGGCACGCCATCCCGAATGGCAAACTCAACCGTATTGAAGTCGTACCCCAAGGCATGGTTCAGGCGCAACACATAATCGTGCATTTCGGCGCGCAAGTCGGCAGATACTTTATGATCGGCCACATAGCGCAGGTGCGGCTCATTGCGCGGCTCATAGTCCATGATGTGCACATGTTTGCCACCAATGCAATAACAGCGGAAATAGGCATCGAACTCGATGGCTTCCTGAAGCAGCATCACGAGGTTGCCGGTTTCGTTGTATGCCTGGAAGAACTCCTCAAAATTGTGCAGTTTATACACGTTTTTCCAGCCACCGCCCGAGTGTGGTTTCATGAACAGGGGAAATCCGCCGAGGTAGTCAATCATCCTGTCCCAGTCAAGCGGATATTTCATGTTGCGGAAACTTTGGGCGCTGGTGTCGGGCGGCATCTCCTTGGAGGGGAGCAGCACGGTACGGGGTACAGGTACACCGACCTTGGTAGCTAAGCAATTGTTGAAAAACTTCTCGTCGGCACTCCACCAAAAGGGGTTGTTGAGCACCGCAGTGCCGTTGAGTGCGGCATTTTTTAGGTAAGCCCGGTAGAAGGGCACGTCGTGGCTGATGCGATCAAACAACACCGCGTACGCTGTGGGTTCACCTTGCATAACTTCTTCCACCAATGCGCGTTCGGCCAGGATGCCTTTGACCTTTTTGGCGTTGATGCGTTCCACGAAGGCATCGGGAAAAGTGCCTTCCATTCCGTGTAGAATACCAATTTTTTTCATAAAAGAGTGAAAATGGGTTAATAATCAATGATGGTTTTTTTGCTCTCGATGTTTACGGGCAACTCACTTTTGTCAATGGGTTGCCCCACACCATGCCGGATAACCTGCAATACGGCTTCTTCCCCTTCAAAACGGGCGTAGAGGGTCACGGTATAATCGCCCGATTTGCGGTAGGTGTGGCGCACCCCGCCGTTGGCGTCGAAAGGTTTTCGCCCGCTGCCATCGCCTGGATCCAGTTCGTACACGGCACCTTGCGCGTGGTTGGTCATGTGGAAAATGTAGGGTTTGCCCACCTCCGAGTCGTCGTTGATGTGCAGCAGGTTGCCGGTGATGTGCTGGACGCTGCGTTGGTTGGCTACGGGGGTTTCGGCGGCGTTGTTGGCGCTGCGCAAAAGTGACTTCTGATCGTTGCGGTTTTCGGGCCGGTTGCGCGATGTTTGGAGCACCACCAATCCTGCCACCCCAATCAATGCTACGGCAGCCAACAGTATGGTTTCGCGCTTTATGCCCGATGTTTTGGTCGGTATAGTTGGTTGAGACATCCTCCATTGTTTTTCCTAAGGCCGAAAGTAAAAAAAATATGTACATCCAACGCCATAGCCGATTATAAATCGTTTTTTTGCAAAAAATACGCCCGATTTATGACTTTTTATTGGCGAGACACCCTTGCTTTAATCCGTTGCATCACCCCGCGGCGCATCTGGAATCTTCAAAAGGTTTTGGCTTCCTACTACATCACCCGGTGGCGTCGCCGACCTGTGCAATGGGGTCTTCCGGTAACCATCAGCATGGAACCCACCACGGCCTGCAACCTGCGTTGCCCGGAGTGCCCCTCCGGGCTTCGGGCCTTTACCCGCGACACCGGCAACCTGAAAACAGATTTTTTCCGACAAACCATTGATGCACTGCACCGCGACCTGCTGTTCCTTATTTTTTATTTTCAGGGCGAACCGTACATCAATCCCAGGTTCCTCGACATGGTGGCCTACGCCCGCCAAAAAGGCCTGTATACCATCACCAGTACCAACGGGCATTTCCTGCACGACGACAACGCGCGCCGCACCGTGGAGTCCGGCCTGCACCGGCTTATTATTTCCGTCGACGGTACTACCCAGGACACCTACGAACAATACCGCATCGGCGGCCAATTGGAAGACGTGCTGGCAGGTGCCCGGCGTGTGGTGGAGTGGAAACGACGCCTGAAAAGCCGCACGCCACACATCATTTTTCAGTTTTTGGTGGTGCGCCCCAACGAACACCAGATACCCGACATCTACAGGCTTGCCAAAGAAATCGGGGTAGACGAGGTGAAGCTCAAAAGCGCACAGGTGTACGACTATGCGCAAGGCAACCCGCTGATACCCACCCAGGACCGGTACGCCCGCTATCGGCAGCAACCCGACGGTACCTGGCAGGTCAAACACGCCCTCGCCAATCATTGCTGGAAACTATGGCACGCCTGTGTGATCACCTGGGATGGTCTGGTGGTGCCCTGCTGTTTCGATAAGGATGCAAAGCACCGTCTTGGCGACCTTAAACGCCAGTCTTTTCAGGCGCTTTGGCAGGGCGAGGCGTATCAAACCTTTCGAAGCGCACTGTTGGGCGGGCGGGATCAGATAGACATTTGCACGAATTGTACAGAGGGATGCAAGGTGTTTTCTTAATCCGTCATGGTACCAAAAGCTACCGTGTAGGCGTACACCGCCACGGGCACGAAATGAATGGTTATATCCTGAAAAGCAATGCGTTCCGTTTTGTCTATTGTGGTGGCTATGGCAGAGTGCAGACTATTTTTTCGACAAAATTGCAAGAGACTTTTCAACTCGCCGGGGGACTCTGCGAAGCGGTTGCTCCATTTTATTTCCAACGCCCATGTAGGTTTCAGCCTTTTTTCGTCGATGCCCACCATATCCACCTCGCCGTCTTTCCATCGGGCATACCAGGGAATAAAGCGTTCATTGTGTAGCCATTGTGCAAACACTGCGGTTTCCACCATGTTGCCCATCTGGTCGTCGGTTGGTTGTAGGGGTGAGAACAACGCACTGCGCAGGGATGGATTGGTCAGGTAAATTTTAAAAAAATTGGTTCGCTGAAACCGCCTGGCGGTATCGTCAATGCGATGCACAATGCGGATCAGGAAAGCTGCTTCCAAATACTCCAGGTATTTTTTGAGCAAATGCTTTTCCACATGGCTTGCCTGGCTTAGGTTTTCAAGCGACACTTCATTGCCGCTGTGATAAGCCAGCGTGGTAAACAAGGAATTTAACTCCTGTACGTCGCGAATGCCATAAAGACTCGGCAAGTCTCTTAGCAATACCTTATCCACAATGTCGCTGCGGATGTATCGCCCCGGGTTACTCCGAATGTTTTCTGAGAAAATCACTTCCGGATAGCCTCCGAAGTTGATGTAGTCGACAAAATGCGTATTGAGTTCCCGGATGTCAAGGGTTGTAAAAAATGCTGTCGGAATGCTGTCCAGCGTTTCGTCTGTCGGTTGCATCAAGTGATCCAATTCTTTCAACACGATGTATTCATAAAAAGTCAGCGGCGGCAGCATGAAATCCGTAAAGCGTCCGGCGCCACTTTCGGTACTGCTCCATTGAAGCGCAGCGGCTGCTGAACCACTGGCTACAAAACGGGTGTTGGGATAACTGTCAACCAATACCTTGAGGTGGACGGCCCAGTCCTTTAAATACTGAATCTCGTCAAAAAATACATACCACCCGTGAGCCTCGACAGATCCATTGGCCTTTAACGCCAGGCGAAATAGCTGTTCCAGGGGCATATTGTTGTAAACAGGGTTTTCAATATTGGCGTATACCAACTGCCTTGCCGGCGCGCCGTCGTCTAATAGTGATTGTATGCTGTGAAACAACATGACCGTTTTCCCAACACGTCTTGGCCCCATAAGTACCACTGCGCGTCGCACCTGCGTTTCCCTTACTAAAGGATTGAACAATCGGAAGTACGGACGGGGTTTAAGCCTCCGGTATTCTGCATCAATTGAATTGCCCACCCACCAAGGGTTTTCGAAACGCAAGCGCTCCATGATGAGCGCTTCCGAAAAAGGCTGTAAGGTGTTTTCTTTTGCCATATAAACGCAAAAATACACCAATAAGAAATTTTTTTTTGCTTAAAAGTTGTTATTTGGTCAAATAAGAAAAATATTTGGTTTTTTTTTGCTTATTTTTTTCATAGCAGTACGTGGAAGGCTTGCCTTGGAGCACCTTTTTTATCACGGTCATGCCCTTTCAAAAGAGACATTTCGGTAAATCAATTGGTCAAAAAGGGGGTTTTCCAGTTGTAATTGGTGGGGTAGCATATCAATCTGAATCTCTGGTCTTCCCATTGGGCATGAAGGAAGTTGGAAGTGAGCAGGTGCCCTGTTTGAAAATATGGTCATCGCCGAATTGCTGAAGTGCGTTTGTAAAAAACCTCAGGGCATTTGCAGCAGTTGCGGGTACAGATCAGACAGACTTGTTTCACTCCTCGTATTCCTCTTCCGGCCTGGAATCGGGAAAAGTCGGTACGAGCGAGGCGATGGTTCGCAGCCATCAACTGCCCGCACATCCGCGTGGACGCCTGTTCCAGCGGCACGCCCGCCTGACGAACGCCCCGCCAAAACGCCCTAAACCACTGCAATACACTTCAGCTCAATCGCAATAGGCGAAGGCAGGCTGTCGATGCCCACCGTGGTGCGGCAGGGCTGGTTGTCTTTGAAATATTCGGCGTACAGGCGGTTGTAGGTGTGGAAATCGCGCTTCATGTCGGTGAGGAATACCGTCACATCCACCAAATCTTCCCATCGGGCACCGGAGGCTTCCAGCACGGTGCGCACGTTTTGAAACACCGAGTGGCACTGCGCTTCAAAATCGAATGCCGTAAAATTGCCCGCAGCACTGCGCTCCAAACCGGGCACCCCATCCGTTTGGGGGTCGCGCGGGCCTATGCCCGACAAAAACAATAAATTGCCCACGCGCCGTGCATGTGGGTACAAGCCTACTGGTTTGGGGGCTTTATCGGTGTCAAATCGTTCCATTTCAGTTTTGAGTTTTGAGTTTTGAGTTTTGAGTTTTGAGTTTTGAGTGGTGAGTTTTGAGTGATGAGTTTTGAGTTTTGAGTGATGAGTTTTGAGTGATGAGTGATGAGTTTTGAGTGATGAGTTGGGAATAAGGATTGAAATACATAATCTTGCATTCATTTTACCAACAGCCATAAGCAGCGCGACAAAACTCAAAACTCAAAACTCACCACTCAAAACTCAAAACTCAAAACTGTCATGCAAGTATGGGGAATAGACTTAGGCGGCACAAAGATAGAGGCTGCTGTGTTGGAAAGCCGCGAAAATCCGACGGTTTTGGCCCGACAGCGCGTGCCCACGGAAGCGGATAAAGGCTACGAACACATCATTGGCCAGGTCGGGCGACTTGTGGAGCAGTTGCGGGACTCCTGTGGCATGGAACCCAAACGCATCGGCATAGGGCACCCGGGCACCCTGGATCCGCATACCGGGCACATCAAAAACGCCAACACCACCGCCTTGAACGGCAAACCGTTCGACAAAGACCTGGCAGCGTACCTGGGCATTCCGGTGCGATTAGCCAACGACGCCAACTGCTTTGCCGTGGCCGAAGCGGGTATGGGCGCAGCCCACGACCTCAAGCCCCACGCAGAGGTGGTGTTTGGCGTCATTATGGGTACTGGCGTGGGTGGCGGCGTGGTGGTGCGCGGACAGGTGCTGAACGGGCACCAGGGCATTGCAGGCGAGTGGGGGCACAATTTTTTGGACGCAAGCGGCGGTAAATGCTACTGCGGCCAAATCGGATGCGTCGAAACCGTCATTTCCGGCCCGGCCCTTCAACGCCATTATTTGAGCCTTACGGGTCGCTCAATGCCCATGAAAGACATTGTGGCGGCCGACCTTCGGGGCGACGACCCGGCTGCAACGGCTACCATTCAACGCCTGGTTGAATATTTTGGCAAAGCCATGTCTGTCGTAATCAACATCCTTGATCCGGAGGTCATTGTGCTGGGCGGCGGACTCGGGAACACCCAAAAACTGTACACGGAAGGGGTGGCGGAAGTGCGAAAATACGTGTTCAACACGCGTTTGGATACCATTTTCACCCCACCAAAACTGGGCGACAGCGCCGGTGTTTTTGGCGCTGCTTTGCTGTAAATCTACTGCCAATCATGAAAACAGCTTCCTCAAATCCGGATGGCTCCCCACGGCCAATCTTTCGTTTTTTTCGCTTTTGGCACGACCGACTGAGCCTTGAAGCGGACAGGGATGATGAACAGGAAATCATAGAGTCCATCAGCCGCAACGTTGTTTTCAGGGGTGTAAACCTGTGGACACTGGTTTTTGCCATTTTTGTCGCCTCTATCGGGTTAAACGTCAACTCGACCGCAGTCATCATTGGCGCTATGCTCATTTCACCGCTCATGGGGCCCATCATCGGCATCGGTTTGGGCGTAGCCATCCTTGATTTTCAGTTGATCCAAAAAGCGGCGTACAACCTTGGCATTGCGGTGCTCGCCAGCGTGCTTACTTCCAGCCTGTACTTTGCCCTAACCCCTTTGAGCGGCACAAGTTCAGAACTGCTGGCCCGCACCACACCCACCATTTGGGATGTCCTGATTGCTTTTTTTGGCGGCATGGCAGGCATTGTGGCGGGTGCCTCCAAGGATAAAGGCAACGCGATACCCGGGGTAGCCATAGCCACGGCACTGATGCCACCGCTGTGTACAGCCGGTTTTGGCCTGGCCAACGGCAATGTCCACTATTTTATAGGAGCCTTTTATTTATTTTTCATCAACAGTGTGATGATCAGCCTGTCCACTTTTTTAGTGGTACGACTGCTGGGTTTTCAACGCAAAAATTTTGTGGATGCGCGAACGGAACGCCTGATGCGCCGCTGGGTATGGATAGTTGTGACCATCACTGTGCTTCCAAGCATTTATTTAGGGTACCGCATTGTGCGCGAAACCATTTTTAACCACAATGTCAGGACGTTTATTGAATCCGAGATGAACTGGGACGACACTCAGGTCATCACCGAAAAACATGCATTCGCACACCATGATACCAGTTTTGTCAAAATATTGCTCGCCGGGAAACAGGTTCAAGAAGTGGAACTCGCCCGCATTGCCCAAAAATTACCCGACTACGGCCTCTCCAAAACCAGGCTAACCATTCGACAAGGCGCCTACACGGACGCTCAGCACGATAAACCGCTCAAAGAATCGCTTTTTGAACGAGACCATGCCATCCTGGATCAACAGCAGGCGCAAATCCGCTTTCTGGAAAAACAACTTGAAAAACACCGTCAAAGCCAGCTTCCGGTCGACCATGTGGCCCTGGAACTCAAGGCCATGTATCCCAACATCCTTGGCGTCCATTTGAGTCATGCGCCAGGATTTCAACCCGACTCCAACCTGCATGACACCATTGGCGTTGCGATCATTCAGACAAAGGGGACGTTGGCCCGCAAGGATCAGGAACGCATTGTAAGCTGGCTCAAAGCGCGCACGGGACTGGAAGCGGTTAAGTTGTTTGTGTGGTGATGGCCAGGCCGTTGCTTTCCACAAATCATCTAACAACAAGTCAGGCGTTAAAACACGTGTTTTTCCGCGTGGTAGCTTGAACGCACCAAGGGGCCGCTTTCTACATACAGGAGGCCTTTGGACAGGCCCACTTCGCGGTATTCGGCAAATACGTCGGGATGGATAAACTCCGCGACCTCGATGTGCATTTTGGTAGGCTGGAGGTACTGCCCGATGGTCAGGATGTCGCACCCGTGCGCAACAAGGTCGTCCATGATGCGAAAAACATCTTCTTTGGTTTCGCCCAAGCCCACCATGATGCCGCTCTTGGTGCGCTTGCCGTAGGCTTTGGTGCGCTGAATTTGTTCGAGGCTGCGTGCGTATTTGGCCTGGGGGCGCACTTTGCGGTAAAGGCGTTCTACGGTCTCCATGTTGTGCGACACCACTTCCTGGCCAGGCGATATCATGCTTTCCAGGGCATCCCAGTTGGCTTTAACATCCGGGATAAGGGTTTCGATGGTGGTTTGGGGACTGAGGGCTTTGACGGCCAGCACGGTTTGCCGCCATATTTCGGCTCCGCGGTCTGCCAGTTCGTCGCGGTTGACCGAGGTGATGACGGCGTGTTTAACGCCCATGAGCGCAATGGCTTCGGCTACGCGCCGGGGTTCGTCTTCGTCGTATTCATTGGGCCGGCCGGTTTTGACGGCACAAAAAGAGCAAGAGCGGGTGCAGACATTGCCCAGAATCATAAATGTAGCAGTACCTGCACCCCAGCATTCACCCATATTGGGGCAATTGCCGCTTTGGCAAATGGTGTGCAGCTTGTAATCGTCTACAATGGTGCGCACGTTGCGGTAATTCTCGCCCATGGGCAAGCGCACTTTTAGCCATTCCGGGCGCTTTGGACGAGCAGCTGCTGGCGCTGCGGATATAACAGGAAGCTCTATCATGGGGATGGGGATTGGAGTAAGCTGAATGGGGCGGTATCGTGTACGGGGGATTGTAGTGTCATTTCGCTCCCCTGTACTTCAAACTGTGCATCCCCGTTCATCATTTCCTTTTTCCAAGTTGCAAATTTACGAAGAAGTTGAAAAAAAACGGATTGTTGTCCTCAAGCACCATGATGGGCGTATTGCGGGCAAAAACATCGATCATGGCACCGATTTCGAGTGCTTTTACAAACTCGTCAAAAGCGCCCCAATCGAGATGGAGGGCCAACGTAGCATGGGCACCCGGTGCCAGGTCGATTTCGCCGAGGCCGCGGGTGAATGGAGAAGCACCGAGAATACGGGTGTTATCGAGAAAAATATCGGCATTGTCGGTGCTGTATTTTTCATGCACGATGCGGCTGGAACCGGGATTGTCGGGTGCAGGGCGGCGCAAGGCAAGGTAATACGGTTTCAGCATGCCAAGCGTGGGGCCCACGGCGTAGCTCATACCAACCGCCACGCCACGGGTGCGGGCTTTTTCGGTGAAATACCGTTTGGCACCCCAACCGGCGCGGGCCACCAGCAGGTTGTTCTGTTTTCCAAAAACAAAAGGACGAAAAGAGCGGCCTACAGACGGATCGGCGCTTTGGCGCGTTTCTTTGGCGTGCTTGATTTCACCTACATTGAAGTGGAAATAGGTTGTTTTGTAATACGTGCGCAGGCGACCAAACTCCATGCCGGGCGCAAACCCGCGGTTGGTCGTCAGTTTCAGGTTAAAAACCGTTTCCCGGTTGTACAAGATGCCAGCACCGCCTGGACTACTGGAGCTTGTCTGTGCTTGTGCGCATGCCACAACCAACAAAAACACCCCAAAAAAGAGAAAAGAACGTAACATGCTCCGGAGTTTGATCCAAATATACTGGTATAGCGTTTAACAACAGAAAAAATTTTTTGATTTGCTACTTTTGTACTTTATTTTGCATGCTGTATGGCAATAGACATCATTACAATGCTCGTGTTGGCCCTGGGATTCTGGCAAGGTTTCTCTCGGGGCATCATCAGTACGCTGTTCAACATCCTGGCTTATTTATTCGGATTCATTATCGCCTTTCGCATGACCGGGGTAGCCACTATGGCACTTGAACGCATTTTGAACACCGACAATCCCCTGATGCCCATAGCGGGCTTCCTCCTGAACCTCACCGTGGTATTCATCATCATGCGCGCAGCCTCCGGCGGCTTTGAAAGCATCCTCAATTTTGCCTACCTCGGGCTGGCAAACCGCATTTTGGGCGGAATATTAACCGGCGGGTTTTATGTGCTCATTTTTAGCATACTCTTGTGGTTTATGGTCAAAGCCACTTTGGTCAACGATGATGTGCTGCAAGAAGCACGCCTTTACCCTATTCTGGAGGACATGCCCTTGCGCGCCAAAAATACCGTGGTGCGGTTTAAACCGCTTGCCCTGGAGTTGTGGGACGACTCCGCTACATGGCTCGACCGCATCGAGCGGTATGGGGAAGACCGGGTGGAGCAACGCAAAAGTTTTTACAAACCGGACTCCGACGACGGCATTGAAGACACCCCGGAAGATTAGATGCACCTGTTGCTCATAGACAACTACGACTCGTTTACCTACAATCTGGCCGATTACCTGATGCAAACGGGCGCCCGCGTAACCGTGCGCCGCAACGACCAGATTGATCCATTGACCCTGGATCATTTGATGCCCGACGGCATCTGCCTCAGTCCTGGCCCGGGTCGCCCGGCAGACGCCGGAGCACTCATGCCACTGCTGGAACGCTGGTGTCCGCACGTACCCGTACTGGGCATTTGCCTCGGGCATCAGGCTATTGGCGTGTTGTTTGGCGCGCAATTGGTGCATGCCGCCGAACCGGTGCACGGCAAAACATCCAGCATCCAGGCGGTAGCGCATCCACTGTTTGAGGGTTTGCCCAGCCGCTTTGAGGTCATGCGGTATCACTCTTTGGTGTTGAAATACATCGAAGACACCGCGTTGATGCCCTTGGCATACACCGATCAGGGAGAACTGATGGCACTGGCGCACCGTATACTTCCGCTGTGGGGCGTGCAATTTCACCCCGAGTCAGTGCTGAGTGAACACGGGTTGGCGATGATGCAAAATTGGGTTTCCTTTGTGCGAAATCAAGCCGCCACACGATGCTGAACCACCGCCAAATCTGGACCCTGCTCTACGCTGCGCTCGCCGCCATTGAATTGCTGGGTGAGGCGCTGCCTGTTGAACGCCTGGTATATGGCTCCAAGCCACTCCTCATGCCGGTATTGGCACTGGGTTTTCTGATCTTTACCCGAAACCACCGTTCTTTTTTTCAAACGGCCGTTGCCGGTGCGCTTATTGCCAGCACGGTTGGCGACGTATTGCTGATGCTCAATCCGCTTTCTGGTGGTCAGTTGTATTTTCTGCTGGGGCTGGCGGCCTTTTTGATCGCGCAATTGCAATACATTGGGGCATTTGGCGTCCGGGCCGGTTGGCATCTCGGTTACCTGACTACACATCCGCTTCCCTTTTTGCCCATGGTATTGTACCTGTGCATTTTTTTATGGGTGTTGTGGCCTCATTTGACGGCGGGCATGCAAGCGCCGGTGATTTTTTACGCCCTGGCATTGTGCGGCATGGTGTTGAGCGCCCTGAACCTGCGCGGTGTCATTTCCCGTGCAGCGTGGAGGCCGCTGATGCTGGGGGCTGTTTTGTTTCTGGCGTCTGACAGCCTTTTGGCGTTCCACAAATTTGTGCACCCGTTTGCCGGAGCCCGCGTGGCCATTATGGTCACTTACATTTTGGCCCAGTGGTTTTTGGTGCAAGGTGCCGTTCAAACATTATTCCTCAACGGCCCAGTACGCCAAAAATCGCGTCGAGGTCATCAAACGACTTGACGCCTACCCGTTCTTCCTCGCCTCCCGCCAAACTGCATCCGGCGGGCTTCAACGCGTCCAAAAAAAGTGCCCACTGATTGGGCGGGGCATCCAGGTGCAGGAGACACTTGTAATCGGTGCACAAAGCGGCCCACAAGGCATCGTCTGTTGGCAGGGCCTGTCCCGAAAAATCGAGGACAAACATTTGCTCCTCGCGCTGCCATGTTTCCATTTGGGCGCGCAACGACTCCGGGCCGGGTGTCGCGGGCAACCAGGCCAGCACCTTCAGCTCCGGTGCCAATGCCGCCAATGCGGGCGATGCGGGCGCTTGCACCCAGTCTAATTGAAAAAATGCAGCAGCCTCTTTGATCCATTCGGCAGGGCTGTTCCAGAACTCGCCAACGATCTGTGGCCCGCTTATCCACTCGCGTATGGCGTGCATGTACATGGGCTCGAGGTACGCCTCGGTGCCTTCTTCGAGGTTAAACCCGATAAAATCGACCTCCATGGCGGCAAAATAGCGCGCGTCGGTCAGGTTGGTGATGCGTCCGGCTTTAATCAACATGGTGCAAATATAGGCGTAATTGTCCTGTGCTTTGGCCCGCAGGAATTAGACCTATCTTTGCAACATTTCATAATTACAACTGCAACGCTCAAAGCAATGAAAACATCGCGGATATACGTGTGGGTGGGCTTGGTTTTGTTTGTGGTTTGGGCGGCCTGGACGCTTTACCACAACAAGCAAAAAACCACCGAGGAAGCCAAACTGTCGCAACTCAAACAGGCATTTGTGCCCGTACAGGTGGTGCAGCCTGTGGTAGAATCCCTGAGCACTACACTGGAATCCAACGGCATTTTTTTGCCTGCCAAGGAAATGTTTGTCATTTCAGAAACCCAGGGACGGGTGCTGGAGGTGTTCAAAAGCAAAGGCGACTGGGTCACAGAAGGGGAGGCCATCGCCAAAGTGGACGATGAGTTGCTCCACATCGAACTGCAAGCCACACAAGCCAATTTGGCCAAGTTGCGCCGGGACCTCGAACGGGTGGGTAACCTGGTGGAAGGCGAGGCCATTGCCAAAAATAAAATTGAAGACATCGAACTCGGCATCCTCACTGCCGAGGCCAAAGAAAAAGGACTCAAAAAACAGATCGCCAACACCAGCATCCGCGCGCCCATGACCGGATCGCTGGGTTTCCGGTTCATCGAGCGTGGCAGCGTCATCGGCCCCGGCATACAAGTGGCCCAAATGACCAACCTCGAAAAACTGTTCCTCATGGTCAAAGTCACTGAACGCGAGGTGCTGAAACTGCGCAAAGGCCAGCAAGTCAGCATCGTAGCCGATGTGTATCCCGATGTGCCGCTGAAGGGTGCCATCACCAACATCGGGTTGCGGGCCGACAACGCCTTCAACTACGACGTGGAGATTGAGGTACCCAACCCCGATCGCACTCCTCTCCGCGCCGGCATGCACGCCAAGGCGCTATTCCGTTTCGACTCCGAGCGCCAGGGACTCACTTTGCCGCGCAAAACCATTGCCGGCAGCCTGCAAGACCCCAAAATATATTGCATCGTGCAGGATTCCATCGCGGAGGAAAGAAGCATCGAGCTCGGCGTCATTCTGGGCGATAAGGTAGAGGTTCGGTCTGGCCTGCTGCCCACAGACCGCGTGGTGGTCACTGGCCAGTCTAACCTGAACAATGGCGCCCGGGTAAAGGTGGTTGAATAATTTTCAGGCCTGCTGTCTCGATAAACTAATCACCAGCGGATGAGTGCCGAACCCCAGGTAAAGCCGCTGCCAAAAGCGGCGAGGCATACCAGGCTGCCATCGGGCACTTTGCCCGCTTCCCATGCTTCGCAAAGTGCGATGGGCACAGATGCGGCGGTGGTGTTGCCGTATCGTTGAATGTTGTTCCACACCTGGTCGTCGCGCAAGCCCAATTTTTTTTGTACAAACTGGCTGATGCGCAGGTTGGCCTGGTGCGGAACGAACATGTCGATGTCGCTCGTTTGCAATCCAACGGTTTGAAGGGCTTCCAGAATGACTTCAGGGAATTTTTGCACCGCAAATTTGAACACAAACTGGCCATCCATTTGCGGGTAATGCTGCGCGTTTTGCAGCATGTGCGGGGTGATGAAAATCTCGCCCGGTATTTCCGCATCGGGGAAACCAAAATCTGTGCCCTCCCCCATTTTTTGGTCGTGGTAACCACCGTGGCTGCCAGGGGAAACAAACGCCAGCTTTTCGGCGTAGGTGCCGTCTGCATGCAATTTGGTGGTCAATACGCCGCGGCCCGGCTCATGCGTGGGTTGCAACACCACCGCACCGGCACCGTCGCCAAAAATGACCGACACGTTTCGGCCACGGGTGCTGAAATCGAGCCCCATGGAGTGCATTTCGGCACCCACTACCAATACATTTTTATACATGCCGGTTTTGACAAACTGATCGGCCACGCTCAAGGCGTACAAAAAACCGCTGCACTGGTTGCGCACGTCCAAAGCGCCTACCTCTTTATGCGCAATGCCCAGTTCCCGTTGCAACAAGACCCCACACCCCGGGAAATAATAGTCTGGACTCAAGGTAGCAAAAACGATAAAATCAACCTCTGACGGTTCGATGCCCGCGCGTGTACATGCAATGCGGGCGGCAATGGCACCCATGGTAGTGGGTGTTTCTTCGTGTTTTACGCCATAACGGCGCTCTTGAATGCCCGTGCGCTCCTGAATCCACTCGTCGCTGGTATCCATCCAAACCGTCAGGTCATTGTTGGTTACCACCCGCTCCGGAACGTAATAACCGATTCCGGCAATTTTACTGTTTGGCATCGACATGGCTGTTGCGTTTTGTTTTTGTTGCGAAAGTAGGGATTTTTTTTTAGTTGAGGAGTGGAGGAGTGGAGGAGTGGAGGAGTGGAGGGGTTGAGGAGTGGAGGCGCTATTTGTGGGAGCGTTTTTTTAAAATGCCGTAGATGGCGCGTTTGCTCCACTCTATGCGTATACCGCTGTTGACTATCCACACCCCGAATATGGTGACCCCAATGCCAAGAGCTGCTGCGGGGCTTACCGACTCGCCCAGCCACATCCAACCCATCAAAGTGGCAATCACCGGATTGATGTAGGTGTATAAGCTTGATACGGTGGCGCTTAAATGTTGCAAAGTAAACATATACAGGCTGAATGCCAGTGCCGAACCGATAAAGGTGAGGTAAACCAATGCGATCCAACCGGTCGGGGTGGGATGTGCAGTTTGGCCCGCATCTACAAACGGATGCAGGGCAAATCCGGCCAATCCGCCGATAAACACCTGCAAACCGGCATTGAACACCGGCGAAACACCCGGTTCATTGTACCGCTTGGCCATCACGGTACCCAACGACCAGGTAAAACAAGACGCGAACGCTGCCGCGATGCCCCAACGGTACTGTGGATTGAGAAAATCTTGCCACCCATCGCGAAAAATGATGCCCAGACCCGCAAAACCGATCAACACCCCTGTGAGCGTACGCATGGACACCCGTTCTCCGCCTTTCCAAACCAAGCTGATGAGCACCACCACCACCGGCGTCAACGACCCGATAACAGCCGACAGGCCAGAGGACACATATTGCAAACCCCAGGTAATGAAGCCGTTGCCTCCGGTTATGGTGAGCAGCCCCATAATGGCTTGCTTGCCCAGGTACGTTTTGCCGGGCAAATTGGCTTTCCCCGTCATCCAGGCAAAAAGCAACAACAGCATCCCGCCCAAGGTCTGCCGCAACCCGACGAGCATAAAAGGCGGAAAATCGCGTATGGCCAATTTAATGGCCAGGTACGTAGTGCCCCAAATCAGGCAGATGGCCGCCAGTGCCAAATAGGCCAGGAAGCGCGGGCTCATTTGCGGTATTCCATCAAAAAATCGTCCATGATATACCCTTGCCCAAAAGACTGATCTACCCAGGAGTGAATGACAAACCCGTTTTTAAAGTAAAAATTAACGCTTTTGTAGTTTCTTCGGTTTACATACAAGCGGATGGTGTCTGGGTATTGCATGCGTTCCAGCAGTTGCTGGAACGCGTTTGTACCCAACCCCTTTCCGCGGTGTTGCAGGTAAAACTTGTGGATAAAAACCAGTCCTTCCTCCTTGTTTTCAACCGCTATAAACCCCAGGGCGTCTGATTTGCCGGTTGCGCCAGCGGGCAATACCAACCAGTATGCAAACGCGGGATTGTGCAATTGCTCCGACAGTTTTGCTTCGCTGTACATGATACCAAGCATGTACTCTATTTGATCCAGCGAAATCACCTCCGGGTAATGGTCGCGCCAGATCACGTCGGCCAAGCCCCTGATGAGGGGGATGTCCGCGTGTTCGGCCAGGACAAGTGAAACTTGCATATTGACAGATTTTCCGGGTAAACTACTGTGTCTGCTCCTTCGCGTTAAGGAGCTTCAGCACCTCCTCTGTAATATCGAGGCTGTCGTTGGCTAATAGTACCTGACCACCGCGGGTGTATGACAGGATGTAGTCATAGCCGATCTGGTCTTGCAGTGTTTTCAGTTTGGCTTCTACGTTGGCGTACAGTTCGTCCAGGGCTTTTTTCTGATCTTCAGACAGTTGTTTGCCCAGGCGCTGTTCTTCTTCGGCGAGTTTTTTCTGGCGCTGCATGAGGGCGTTGTACTCGGTTTCCAATTGAGCAGGGGGCGTAGCACCTGCTTGTGCTTTTTCCTCAAAAGCCTGCATATCGCGTATCAAGCCTTCCTGTTTGCCGCGCAGGGAGCTTTCGGCGCTTTTTACGCGTTGTTCAATGGCATCTTTTTGTTGCTTGATCCATTCGTATTTGGCGTCGAGGGTATCGGCGTTTACGTACGCTATTTTGGCACCGCGTTCTTGCGACACGGGTGCCACAATGGCGGACTGTGCAGCGGGTGCAGCTGAAAAATGCAGGTAGTAGAGGTGTGCGACACCCAATACCGCCAAAATACTCAGTACTAAGGGGAGGTTCTTCATGACCTTTTTAACGTTACAAAGCTGAAAAGGCCAAAGATAGGCACGATTTGGGATTTTGAGTATGGGGGATGGGATGTGGGGGGTGGGGGGTGGGTTAGTTGGGGGTTTTGGCGGGGTGGATGACATTTTCCCAGCGCATGCCTATTCTTTCTTCCAGGTTTAGTTGTGCTACAAGTACCTCTGTTTCGGCTTTGAGGCGCATTTCCTGCGACTCGGCATACGCGCCGCTGGCTTCACTATAGTCCTGAAACGTCGCTTCGTCTTTGTGGTACAATTCCTGCACGAGCACGTAGTTGCTGTGGGCGTCCTGTTCAAAGATACTTCTGAATTTGAGGGCTTCCTGTGCGGCTTTGAATTGCTCGTACAGGATAAGGGTTTCGCGGCGGATCAGCAGTTTTTGATCATTCATGGCCAGGTTGGCTATGGCTACCCGCTCGCGGCTGATGCGGTTTTTGGTGGGCTGGCTAATGATGTTGTACACGTTAATACCCAGACCTACATTCCAGCGGGGAAAGAAAATGTTGCCCGCTTCGTCTTTGCCATTGATGTTGCCTTCGTTGATGTTGAACGAAACGCCCAAGTCACGCAAGAATTCTTTTTGGGTGTTTTTGGCTTCCAAAGCAGCTATGTTGGCCTGTTTTTGCAAAATGGCGTTTTCGGAACGGTTTAACCAGGCCAATTGGACCAGGTATTCCGGAAAAGACTTGGACATGGAGTCTAAGGGAGCCACGATCGAATCGTAGTTCACCAATTGGGCAACCGCAAGGATGGGCAATGCCATTAAAAAACCAAGTAAAAATAATGTACGCATGGCGAAATCTGTTTTAGGGCTTTTGCGAAGAGGAAGTTGCCAAAGATGCGTATGCCGGATCGAAGTTTTTGAGACACAGCAGCATGGCAATGAAAATATTGTAGATGATGTTCATGGGCTGTTGCAAAATGGCTTCCTGCGCATAACACGCCACCACCAGCATGAAACACCAGGTGGTGATGCCCGCGTACATGGCCTTGATGAGCGGATCGGTGCATCGGAAGAAATAATGAATACCCGTGTATACCACCATAAAATGAAACAGGGAATACAGGATCAGTCCAATCCAGCCCAATTCTACACCCATGCGTACAAAACTGGAATCGTGTGGAAAACTCGACAACCAGCTGTTGGGCGTAAACCGCTTACCCCAAATGCCACAACTGCCCAGGCCGGCACCAATAGGGTTTTGCTGTATAAATGGCTGGATGAACTTCTGGTTGTGCAGCCGCAGGTTCATCGAGTCATCCTTGGAAGGCGTAAAAGCCGATTGAAAGCGGTGAATAACCCCAATGGTGGTCGATTTCATGACAAATGCCGTAAATACCAACCCAAACAACCCGGCGATGATCAGCACTTTTTTGTTCAAATACAGGCCCATATAGAAAAATGCGCCCAACGGAATGAGTACAAAGGCTGTGCGGGTGCCTGTAAAGGTCATCGACATGAGTGCCATAATACCCACCAGAAGCAAAACGCCCTTCCTAACATACCCGCCGGGGCCGAAAAACAAAGCCACACACAACATGGAAAAACAAGCCATGAGGATACCAAATGTAGTGGGATCATAGCAAAACGACGGTATACGAAGCAGGTTCCATTGGTAATACAACTGATATCGCTCCGGATCACTTTGTATCCAGGCCATTTCCGCATCGCTGAGCCCCAAAAACTGTTGCTTTATGCCATATACAGCACACGCAAAGCAGATGAACATAATGAGGTAAAACACGCGATCCAATGCCTTGCGGTTGTTGCGCAGGGCAAAGGCACCAACGAAAAATACCAACTGAAGAATGGCCACACTGCGTACCGTGTATAACCAGGCCATGACCGATTGCGCCCACGGATTGAGCACTTGCAACAGGTTGTAACACAACCAGATCATAACCATATAACTCAACGGGTGCTGCATAAACGACCAATCGCGCAACTGAAACTGCCGCAACAGGACTCCTACTACCCCTACCAGAATCAACAGATCAAGGAATGTACCGATTGGTGCCGCCGTATACCGAAGCATGTACGTGACAACAAGGGCAGATACGGCCATCAGGCCGAGGTTAAACGCCGGGTTCATCAGGGCATAAATGACTACCGGTATACCTAAAATGATTGTGGCAACCAACATGCTCCCTTTCAGGTCGAGGCGGGCGAAAAGCAACGAAATAGGCACCATGCACAGCAGCAGCACCAACAGCCCAAGCGGGCTGTTGAGCCGCTTGGTTACCACTTCTGCCCACAGCGTATGCTTCATGTGCGCTATCGCCCCCGAAGTCGTATGTTGTCCGTTTGCCATGTCTCAGAAAATTAGGATTTTTAAAAAAATGACCAAAACGGTGACGCCGGTCAGTGCGATCATCGCCATTTCCAGCCAACGCTTTTCAGGTGAAATTGGAATATTTGGGTTAGCCATGGTATCAACCGTTAAATCAACAGTGCTGTGCGGCTTTTAAAAAAGCTTAAGCTGTTTAGTTTTTTTAAAATGAAAGAGAACCCCAACTGGTAAAAATAGGGCAACAGGGCAAAAGGCCTCCACCACCGAACCCCGTAATGGCGCGACATGATGTATTGCATGACCACAAAACTAATGAGGTAACCAATCAATATGGCAATGGCAGCACCGTACAACCCAAATTTCAACACAAAAACGTAAGCCAGCACCAGGTTCAACACCGCCGTAAAAAACGTTACCGCAAAGTTTAACGCCGGTTTTCCGGTAGAATCCAGCATCGTGCCAAATTGAACGGCAAACGGCATAAACAGGCCAAAAAAAGCGGTCAAGCGCAAAACGCCTGCCGACTCCGCATAAGCTTCACCTGCAAACAGGACGATGATGGTTGTGGAAAACACAAAGACGACGCACAACATGGGCAATATAATGGCCAAAATAGCAGCCACACTTAGTTCGTACAGTGCCCCTACACCCGCCGAACCTTGCTCCTCCATCCGCCGCGCACTCTGTGGAAAAACGACCGACGCAATGCTGAACGACGGCGCTTCAATCATTTGGGTTACTTTGCCTGCAACATCATACAACGCAAATGCAGCAGGACCGAGCAGGTGCCCGAGGGTCAATTTGTCTATGTTTTTATAAAACATGGTGCCGAGGTTAGTGCCCAACACAAATTTGCCATAACTCAATAATTGCCGCACCCAGTTCCAACTGATGTACCAATTGTGCCTGAGGAATGGCAAGGCATACCGCCACGTCGCAAGTGCCTCTAAGACAACTCCACACAGTTCTGCCAGTACAATTTCAGACAATTGTATTTCCCTGTGGACAACTATACAAATGCATACCCAGAAAAATTTGGCCCCCCGATAGAAGAAAGTGCTCCAAAATATCCCCCTGAACTCAAAGTTTGCCTGCTGTATAAAGTTACAATGGTAAAACCATATCATTACAACGTTTATGATGTAATAAATAGGAAGCAAATAAGCCAGTTGGGGCAAGTGCCAGGTTGATGTAATCCAACCTAAGCTCATCCACAACAACGCAATGGACAACAGGCCGTACAATAGGTTCAGCAATAAAGCGGCCGTCGTAATCTTGGCATATTCCTCCGGCTCATCCCTGTTGGTGGCCAGAAAGCGAACCAACCCGTTTTGCAATAAGCCCATGCGTCCCATCTCCAAAAAATAACTGATGAGCACAAACATTCCCCAGGCCGCATAATCCAATTTGCTGAGGTAGCGAAGCAAGATCACCGACGAACCCAACGCAAAAAGCAGACCAGACCCGCGTTCCAGCAAAGTAAGTGCACCAGACCTTACCCAGTATTGTCCAGATTCAGGGTTATTCGTTTCAGTTTTGGTTGTCAATGACATAAGCAGTTTAAACAAGATTATGCGGGTCGACCTGGTTTAATACAGATCCTGCAAATTTACCGTCGAGGGCACGCAAGTATTCTATGGATTCTAACGTACCTCGGCCAATTGGTTTTTTTGCACTGAAAACACCTAAAACTTTATCCGCAAAAGGGGCCAGTTCACGCGCATCCACATAGCTGTTCAAACCAGCGGCTTCCATAAAAACGTACGCGTATTGTTTTTTCGCTTTTTTCAGAAATTCTTGCATCCCTTCAACTGGCAACATTTCACTGGGCGAATGCTTGGCTGGCAGGTGCCCCAATACATCAATGTAAGTGGTAGCAAAACTCTGGTTTTTGCGCTTGAATACATCGTCTAAATGGTTTTCTTCCAACAGGGTGTTTAGCGTTTCGCTGTATTCCGAAGGCGTGTCGGTCACTTCAGCTGGCATGGGTGCCTTGAAATTGGTGTCAATGAGCAATACCCGTTGGCCATTGGCCGCTAAAGAATAAGCGAGCGAGGTCATCAAAAATGTTTTCCCTTCGCCGTCGTTCGGACTGACGAAAAGCAGCACCTTGCCCTCGTACGGCTTGAGTTCATTGCGCAGTTTTCGAATGTATTCCTGCCAGGCTAAGATAGCTGGCGACTTTGCCGTGCCGCTGAAAGAGCGGCGGACGTCAAACTTTTGAGACGACACCTGTGTAACGGCACCGATCAGCGGCAAGTTGTTCGTTTTTTGGGCAAACACCTCCGGCGTGTGTACGCTCGGATCCAAAAAGGCCAGCAACAACACACCAATCGCAGCCAATATGGAGCCAACCACCCCGGCAAACGCACTGATTTTCTTCAGGTGCGTAGGCTCCGGCCATCCGGGATACTGCGCATTTTCAATGATGTACAGGGGGCTTTCGGCGTTTTCGAGTTCAAGCTTGGCCTTTACCATTCCTTCATTCACTTTTGCAAATTCCTCTTCGGCGCGTTCTTGCTGCGCTTCAAAATCGGTAGCCACCGCGTCGTTTACCACAAATGCGCCCAGTTTGCTGCGCAATATTTTGATCTCGTTGTCGATGCTGCGCGACTGGTTTTCGGCTTCAATGCGCCGCATATCGGCCGCTATCTTATCTCGATAAAGATCTTCCTGAAGGACTTCTTTGGTGGCGTTGCGCACCCTGCCAATCTCACCTGCACTTGTCCGCACGGCGTTTTGGAGTTCCGCCTGGGCAGCGCTTAACTCGGACGCGAGTCGGGAATTGTTTCCGCCTGCATCGGTATTTTGCCGGCTGAGTTCGTGCACCCGCCGAGTGAGGCGGTCTGTATTGCTCCGCTGCCGGATGCGCTCCAGCGATTCTGCATTTTGGGCATTGTTCAATTCGCCTAAATATTGGTCCAGGCGCATCCCCGTTTCCACCGCCGACCGGGTTTCGGCTTCGGCCACCTGCTTGCCCATTTCCAATTGCGTGAGTTGCGCAATGACCTCTTCACTTTGTTTACCCAAGGCAGGCAGCCCTTGTTTGTACAGGTATGCGAATTTGCGGTCTTGTATGGAATCCACCGCCTTGCGCTTGTCGTCGGTCAATTTTGCATAAAACTCGTAGTTCTGCCGTTTTTCCCTGAGATACAGGTTTTTATAGTAGTTTGTGAACAATTGTACAAAGCTATTGGCCATGTGCATGGACAGCCGAGGCGACTCCGTGACGGCGGTTACAGCGATATAATCGGTTTGGCCCCGGCGGGCCAGCGAAACCTGTCTGAGTATGGCATCATGGTCATAGCCATAGGCAATGGATATGTTGTTGAGCGTGTTGTCAAAGTCCTGGGAGAAAGAAGGATCCGTGATGCTGTCGAGGTTGATTTTCTGCAATTCCTTCAGGAATGCCCTGGCTTCATCGTCCGTATAGTTTGAAATGCCCCGGTTGGGCTGGCGGAACGGTTCACCGTGTCCTTCATACTGGGCTTCCAGATCGTGCCGAAGCAAATAAATTTGGTGCAATTTGAGGCTTGTGCGCGATTTCGCATAGTCTATCATGTTGGAAAATGCGTTATCCACCTCGTATGGCTGAACAAAGCCCTGGCTTTTGCTGTCAGAAATGCCTTTGTAGTTTACAATGCCTGTTGCCAAAATAGCCGTCGACTGATAAACAACCGGACGGCGTCCTAAAAGATTGTACGTAAGTAGCGCGGCAGCCAATCCAACGGCGCCAATGAGCCATAACCGCTTTAAAAGTAATCGCAAAAAATAATTGAAATCCATGTGCTGACAAGGTTTTACCGGAATGGGTATCCGTAAAGGCTTGAATAAAATTGTTTTTGCAAAGTTACAGATTTCGGCGGGGTCGCCACGAGTTGGGCAACCCCGACCAAAAACCTGTGTCGTGTAGGTATTGTTTCGATTATTCGGTGCGCCTGACGGGCACGTGTGAACAGCATTGAGGCATCGTACCCTGCTACCTGTTTAAAGGTATTTTATACGAGCCTGCGGTTTAAGCGTATTGCAAAAGTAATGCCGAAATATTCCAAATGGGGTAGACAAGCCGCATAGCTTTACATTTTTTTAATGTTAGCCGCAGCTTGGTTCGTCAAAAAAAACGCCTTGTATGTCAGAAACTTTTCAAATCTGCGTTCTACTCTCTACTTTTGAATTTCAGAAGTTGTAAACCTTCAAAAACCTTGTATTTCAATCGCTGTTTCACTCTAATGCAACCTCGAATGTTGATTCGTTTTCTTCCCATCGGCAAAGCCGATCTGGATAAATTTATGTTTGACATGAAGTTCAAGCCCTCCCTGATTTTTTTCTCGTTCCTCGGTGTCATAGCCGCAGCGTTGTTTCTCAACAACCGGTTTCAACTGTTTTCCAACGATGAACCCAATCCGAAAAAAGAGGCGCGCCTGATCCAAACGGTACTCGAAGGCGTCAACCGGCTTCACTTCAACCCCCGTCCTGTAGATGATTTATTCTCGCAAGACGTGTTCAACCTGTACCTCGAAAATGTGGACGGATACAAACGAATGTTCACCGAAGAAGACATGCGCCTTTTCCGCCCCTTCGAAAAACAGCTTGACAACCAGGCCACTGCCGGTACATTCGATTTTTTTAACGTATCTCTTGCTCAATATGATAAAGCCGTAGAAAAAACCAAGGGATACTACCGCGAAATAATGGCCAAACCCCTTGATTTTACACAAAAGGATGAACTTGAAACAGATTTTGATAAACTACAGTGGGCAGCTAACGACACTGAACTCCGCCGCCGTTGGACCTTGTGGATGAAATATGAAGTGCTTAACCGCATCTATGACGAACTGGACAAACAGGACAAGCCCGATTTTAAAGGCGAAAAAAAGACGTTTGACCAGTTAGAAGTGGACATGCGCCTAAAGGTACTCGATGTGTACGACAAATACTACAAAAGATTGCAAAAAACGGACCGTACCCGTCACCTTGAAAATTACCTGAACGCCATCACCAACGTATTCGACCCCCACACCGGATACTATTCGCCGCGTGAAAAGGAAAACTTCGACATCCAAATGTCCGGCAAACTCGAAGGCATCGGCGCTCGCCTGCAAAGCGATGGCGAAAAAACCACCGTTACCGAAATAGTGCCCGGCGGACCTGCCTGGAAAGAAGGCAAACTCCAGGCGCAAGACATTATCCTTAAAGTCGGACAAGATCAGGAAGAAGACATTGACGTGATGGGCTGGGAAATAGATGACGTGGTCGCCAAAATTCGCGGCCCAAAAGGCACATCCGTACACCTTGTAGTACAAAAAACCGATGGAAGCACGCAAGACATCATCATCACCCGCGATGTCGTCATCATGGAAGAAGGGCTCGCCAAGTCCCTCCTCCTCACCGACGAAAAAATGCCCAACGAGAAGATCGGTTACATTTACCTGCCCAAGTTTTATGCCGACTTTACCCCGCAGGGTTCCACTTCCTGCTCCGCTGATGTAGCCAAGGAGGTAGAAAAACTGAAACAGGAAAATGTAAGAGGCATCATACTCGACCTGCGCAACAACGGCGGGGGCTCCCTCCGCGATGTTGTTGATATGTCGGGCTTGTTCATAGAACGTGGACCAATCGTACAGGTCAAAAGCCGCAACCGCGAACCCGAAATCATGGAAGACCGCGATCCGCGGGTACAATGGAGCGGCCCTTTCATCGTCATGGTGAACGGATTTAGTGCCTCCGCCTCCGAAATCCTCGCCGCAGCCATGCAAGATTACGGCCGTGCCGTAATAGTAGGCGCTGCCAGCACTTACGGCAAAGGCACGGTGCAACGTTTCCTCGACTTGGACAACGCTACGCAAGACAATAGCGTGAAGCCTTTAGGCGAAATGAAACTCACCATCCAGAAATTTTACCGCATCAACGGCACCACTACACAATTAGACGGCGTAACCCCCGACATCGTGCTGCCTGATACCTGGAACCTGCTGGCTGTCGGTGAACGCGAAAATAAACACCCTCTGCTGGCCAACACCATCAACCCCGTTAGCTTCAAACAGCAAGTGTATACCATCAACAACATACAGAAGCTGAAAGCCAACAGCCAAATCCGGGTAAATGAAAACGCTACGTTTAATGACATACAAGAAAACGCCGTGCGCCTGAAACGCCAGCGTGAATACACCACTTTTGCCTTGGAAAACAATGCCTACAAGGCCTGGAATGCGCAGCAAAATGAGGAATCCAAAAGATTCAACGACATGCTGAAGCCCATCAGCGGTTTTGTGGTCGAAAATTTGAATGCCGATTTATCCCTCATTCAATCCGATACGTCCCGGAATGCCCGGAATGACGCGTGGTTGAAGGAGCGTCAGAAAGATATTCAATTGTACGAAGCCCTGCACATCATGGACGATATGATTCGGATGGACGTATGGGCCGGAAAGCAATAATATGGGCTTTCACCAAGCCTGTCCCCACATTTACAATGAGAACTACCGCATTAGTGTGCTGCATGTTGTACCATTTGGTGCTGTTTGCACAACCAGCCGATCCGGCTCAGGCCTTCGAATGGGTGTCTGCTTTCGAGCAGACACCCACTTTGGTTTTGGAAAGCAACCTCAAAGAGCTTAACAAGTTACACGACGTAGAGCCATGGCTCGAAGGCACCATCTCTATCAACGGCACCACCGCATTTCCCGTTAAGGTAAAGGCCCGTGGACATATGCGCAAACAAACCTGCGAGTTTCCCCCGCTCAAATTGCGGTTTGACGCTCAAGCCAATTTAGACGACAGCCTGAGCGAACGCAGCGAACTGAAATTGGTGCACCCCTGCTTCGCCGACGAACTCAACGAACGCTTGGTGCTGAAAGAGTTTTTGTGCTATAAACTGTACAACATCCTGACCGATCAGAGCTTCAAGGCATTGCTCATAAAACTCCAGTTGTTGCAAAGCGGGAAGGGAAAAGCCTCGCCTGCCCGATATGCTTTTTTAATTGAATCTGAATTGGCAGCAGCTCAACGGATGGATGGGCGGCCTTATAGCCCCCATTACTTACCCTTGAACCGTCTGGAACCCCGGAACCTGGACCGGATGGCTCTTTTTGAGTATATGATTGGCAATACAGACTGGTCAGTCGAAACCCGCCACAACATCAAATTAATGGCCTGGAAAGACCGTTCCCCTGCGGCCGTTCCGTATGATTTTGACTACTCCGGAATCGTCAACGCCGAATATGCCGTTCCGCAAAAGGGCGTACCCATCCAATCGGTGACCGAACGTTGGTTCCTGGGTTTGTGCCGCAGTGAAGCAGATATCCGGCCCGTAATACAGGAATTTCTCGATAAAAAACAAGCCTTGTTGGACTGCGTCAACACTTTTGAACCGCTTTTACCCTCCGAGCGCAGGCAGATGATCTCTTACCTCGAATCTTTCTTTTCGGTCATTGAATCGCCTGCCAAAACGGCTAAACAAATCATGGAACAATGTAAAGTAAAGTAAATGCGCTGGTTTACAGTACAGCGTCTACCCTGAAGCCTGCCTGGCGCAACAAGGCGATTACGCCTTCCTCTCCACCCAGGTGACCGGCCCCAACGGCAAAGAAGGTGGGCTGCCGCTTCATGATGTCGCGCATAATCGGAATCCAGTTTTTGTTGCGCCTGCTCAAAAGCAGGTCTTCATATTCGCTAAAACCCGCGCTTTCGTCCTTGATGCTGCGTTGCATGGCGTTGATGTCCTGATTTTTGTACATTTCAACCATGTCTGAAAACGCATCGTCCCCATTGTCTGTGCTGCGCAGTGTTTCTACCAGCATTCGGGCTTGCACGTCGTAGGGAATGCTGTCGAATACCGACATCTGATACGCCGCCGTTTCCAGTCCGGCTGAAGGCATTTTTCGTTTTTTGGCTACGCGCCAAAGCTCCATTTCCACAGACGTCACGTTGTTATTCCGCTCACTTACGCCTTCATCGTCGTTTCCAGTGAGCAAAGAGCTGGTAAACATCGGTTTAAGGCGTTCGGCCATGCCCATTGGCACCCCCGATTGCTCCAATTCCTTTTTTACAAACGCGTAATCGTCTTCGCTCAACAGGTCGCGCAGGGTTTCCCCCCCCGACATCATCGATTTGGATAACAGGCTTAATTGCGCACGCAGGTTTGTCATTTCCTTCATGTCAATTTCAAACGCGATGTAATCACTGGCATCCAGCGCTTGCAACGCCTGATTGCTGAGCTTAAAATCGCTTTTGGGAATCATGTGGATGGTGCCGTACAAATACGATGGCTTCTTGAGCCCGTTTCCGCTGATTTTCCACAACAACGCGTTCTCGGTGGGCACCAACTGATCGGTGGTATACGTGGCTTTTTGGGCGCTGTGACAGGCCACTAAAGCCAAAAAAGGGAACAACCCTAAAATAAATGGTTTCATGGGCACAAAAATACGCCTATTTACCACTTTACACCGATCTTTTGGTTTGTAATTTCCTCATATTATCGTCACAACACAGTTGTATTGCGCCATAAAATAAAGAAATTACAAACCAAAATCTCTTTGCTCTAATGAATCGGACCCTTATCGCTCTACCCGCACCATTTTTTTCACAGCCCTGTTCGTCGGTGTAGTGAGTTCGTAATACATCACACCCGTGGCACCCAGTTCGTCGGCGGTGAGGGTAATGTACTGCTCCCCTTTGTCAAATTCGGCGTGGCGCATGTACACCAGGCGTCCTGTTTCATCCAATATGCGCAACGTGGCTACGGTGGCTTCCGGCAAATAGAAACCAATCCAGGTTACCCCGTTAAATGGGTTCGGACGATTTTGATACAGCTCAAAATCAGGCGTTTGTACCAGTCCAGTCTCGGAAAACGACAACGCTACGTCCAACGGGCGCTCGTTGATGGAACGGTACGCCTGCGCAGGCGTAATGCTGCCCGATACGCGAAGCAGGTCACTCAATTGTCCAGACTCCAGTACGCGCAGCCGCAACGCAAACGTGCCGCCCGTTTTGCCATCCCAGCTGGTCGTTAGTGCTGCCTTGTCCGGAAAAACGCCGAAGTGATCAAGGGCCATGCCGGTACCGGGGAGGAGTTCCAGCAGTTCCAAGCCTTCATGTGACAACGTGAACTGATACCCTGCCACAGGCTCCGCTGGTCGAATGCGCACCAATACCGTTTCACCAGCCAGCAACTGTCGGTCGCCAATGGGCTCGTCCGTTTCTACTTCAAATGCCATTTGGCCCGCCGTTCGGTCGTCAATGCTGACTAAATTATTGGGCAGCGCCGAACCATTGGCGTCGCCTACTTTTAGAGCCACAAAGTCCAGCGTAAGCTCATCCATAGTCGCCGGGTCAATGGTGATGGTTTCCGGGAATACGGGGCTAAACGGATTGAGGATGTTGTTGAACACCCAGGTTTTGTCTACAAAACGCCAGGAAGTATTCTTCGGGAATTTGCTGTTGATGCCCAGAATCAGTTTCCGTATTTCTGTAATGTCCAGGCCGGTTACAGAGCCCGATTTATTCGCATCGGCGGCAATGACCCTGTAAGGCGTGTCCAGGGTGTCTTTTTGCAAAATGTGGTTTTGGATAAACACCAGATCTGAGGTAAACACCCCGTTTAAATGGTTGTCGTCAGCAAATGGTTTCACCGTATACATGGCTCCATCGGGAGCGATGTTGCTCCACAAGTAATTGCCGTCTGTTCCTGTAACATCTGTGTTCGCAAAGGCAAAACCCGATGGGTGCATGCCGGATACGCTCATTTCTGCGCCTTCATAGTTGACTAATTTGTCGCTTTTGATGTTTCCGCCTGCGTCGTAGAACGTGCTGGAACAAAAACCGACCGCGTCGTCGATGATCACCGCAGTGGTACAAACCCTGGTGTTGAACGCGGCATCGGCCACCCACAACTCGATGTTTTGAGTGCCGAGGTCGCCACAATCAAACGCCAGTTGGGTTACAGGGAATCCTTGCGGATTGAGCGGGAACCCGTTGCCCGATCCAACAATGCGCATGCTGAAATTTAACTTGTTCTGCGGCGTACAGTTGTCTGTCGCTGAACTGAACAGCGAAGAAGTCAGCAAATTGTACACCCCGCCCGGCCCCAGGTTAAATGTTCCGCCCTGACAAACAAGCGTTGGCGGAAGCGTATCGCGCAGGGTAAACACATACGCGCAGGAGGAACTGTTGCCGCAGGCATCTTCGGCAATCCATCGAATGCGGTGTATGCCGTTGGGCAACTGTGGCGCGCTAAACACGTTGGCCGCAGCAGTAGTGTTCCAGCGCACTTGGGCTGTAACCTGGTTACCCGCAACCGTTTTTTCAAGGGCAAACCGGTATTGTTGGTTAACAGGCAAGCCACGCTGATCAAATGCGCGCGCTGTGCCACCGTTCACATTGCCCGAAGCCAGGTTATTGAACTGAACCGTGTTGACCGCTGGCAGGGAGTCGCTCTTGACCACTGTTTCCTGCGTGCCGTTGCCATCCAGGTCAAGGAACAACTCGTACCGCAAGTCAAGCAGATTGCCCCCACAGTTGTCCTCCGCACTGAATGACAAAGCCGCCGTTGCTTCACAGAGGTCGTTGCTGGTGTTCAACGGGTCGAACCAGAAAGAGGCATTCCACAAGCCCGGATCGTTGGTCGACGCGTCACCGATGCGCACAGTGTCTGTTGGGCAGGCCGTAACCGCCACCGGGTCTATGTCGTCTACCACATAGATGTACTGGGTGTAGGCATAACCATTGCTGTTGCTCGACCAATACTGGCTAAAGTTGGTCGGCTGTGCGCCAGGCGTCAGGGCTACTACGGTAGGCATCCAGGGCGACGGCGTGTTCACAGGCGACACGATTGGTCCCGGCAGGTTGTCTGCAAATATCGGATCGTCGTCTGGCTGTGGGTTGGGTACCACAGTGAGCGGCAGGGTCGGCACATACGTGCACAGGTTGACAATGCGCCAGGTGCGTTCAACCCGGCTGCATTGTCCTGAAGGCCCTGAAACGGACACATCGGTAAACGACACGTCCAGATTTTCACAATTGTTCAGGAAAAATTCAGGCTCCCCAAACAAGCCACTCGTACTGCAGGCAGGTGCCACCACGTCGTCCGGAAACTGAATGACATACGTTTGAATGTAGTCAAACTGAATGTTCTGGCGGCAAACGCTGCTGTTGCCGTCGCAATCCACAGCCGTAAACGTGCGCTGGATGATGCCTCGTTTGCAAATGGTGTCAAACTGAGCCAGATCAAGCGTTTCCAATAAGGTATCCAAACAACAATTGTCGCTGGCCGCAGCGTCGCTAAAATTGCCTAAATCAGGCGTATATGTGCCGCAAGTAACCACGGTATCATTCGGCGCTGCACATGTGGGGGCCACGGTATCGCGCACCAACACACGGGCAATGCAATCGGTCGCGTGAACCTGTTCAAAATTGAGCGCAACCGAACCAGCAGGTACCGGTACATCGTACACCCGCAGCACGACAAACGCGGTATCGCCCACATCTTCACAACAGAACAACACGTTGTCAAAAAACTGGTTGTTGCCCTGGCACAAAGCAGCATCCTGCCGACGCGCTTTAAACGCCACGGCGCCACAATTATCTGTTGAACCATTGTTAAACGAAGTTGCGTTCAGCGAAGCCTGCCCTTGCGCATTCAGCGTAACAGACTGCACGGCAGCACATACGGCATTGGGCGGTGTCAGATCCCCAACGCGCAAGTTGAACGCACAAGAACCAATATTTCCACAAACGTCCTCGGCTAAGTACACAATGCGGTATTGACCGATGGGCAAACAAGTAGTCGTTCCATAAGACGCCAAAGTGTCGGGGTCCTGAGGGTCATTCCCCGGAAAATTAGTCAGCGCACCAGCTACCGTGAACACAAACAGCGTATCGCCGGTCTGTGGATCAATTCGGATCACCAAGGCGCGGGCCGAGTTAACCCTGCTGCAGGGATCTGACACCACCACGTCAGGCAGGTTCACACTGGCACAACAGTTGCCCGAATTGGCATCAGCCGTGATGTCTGCCGGACAATCCACCACAGGACCGGTATTGTCCGTCACCTGAATTACCTGGGTAACCAACCGTGGATTAAAGTTGGGCGGATTCACACTCCCCGGCTGACAGGTGCCAAACACCGACCACGTGCGTTGTATGGTTTGTGTGTTGCAGCCTGTGCCCGGCAATATTACATCGGTATAAACGGTTGTCAATTCACAAACACCCGCATCCGGATACACCGGAAAAACAGTGCCTCCAACGGTCACAAACGGCGTTCCGGTGATGTCCGGATCGGCCACCTCTGCACAAGAAACCGAGGTGTTGGGCGGAAACTGCACTTGAGATACCGGCAACCGCTGTAGATACACAAACTGCTGGCATTGACCACTGTTGCCATACTCGTCTTTTGCCGTCCAGGTCCGCAATATGTATGCGCTCAGGTTCGTCTGGTTGTTGATCGTGCCACTACAACCCAGGTCAAACAACTGGTCTGCAAAGTCGAAGTCATTCACCGCACTGCAATTGTCCATTGCCACAGGAAAGGCATTGGGTATGCTCAGGTTCAACAGCGTTAAAGGATCTGTTTCGGTTAAAATACACGGCACAAAAACGTCGGGACAAACCAGGTCGGGGCCGTTAATATCTATTACATCCAACGCTCCGGTACAGGAGCTGCCGTTTACCAAATTGGTCACGGTCACCGCCAACGTTTGGCCGATGTTTAGCCCGTTCACCGTATTGCCTATTTGGCCGTTGGGCCCAACGATGGTGACGATGTAATCGTCTATGCAACCCACTGAAGTCGATAAAACGTCGTCGGGTGTAATCGTTTCCAGACAGGTTCCACCCAAAACAACCGTTGTGAGCTGGTTACAAACCAACACGGAGGGCGCAGGGGATACCTCGAAGATCAAATTTTCGGTAGCCGTACATCCGATGTTCGCAGGCGGCAACTGGCCGGCAGGATTGCCGGCGTCAAAATTGAACGTCAATGTGTGCGATCCCGCACTCAATGATCCTACGTTTACTACCGCGACCCAGTTGCCACTGTTCGGTGGATTTTGCACCGTTGGAACAGGGACATTATCCACCAAAAACTGTCCGACTCCCCCGATGCCCCCGTTTGCTGATCCGGTGAAGGTCACCGGTGCCGTAAACTGGCAGTACGGACCCTGGTCGCCCGCCACAATCGTTGCATCGGGGTAAGAACAAGTATTGCCAATACTAAGGGTAGTGCCTGGATAGAACGGGCTTTGAGCTGCAACGGTATACCCTACCCCGTCTATATGCACGCCTGCCAACACATACAGGCTCTGACCACCGCCCAATGGAACTTCTGAAAACAAGGTACCAACCGGATACGGCAGCGAGGTAGCAGGATTGATCAATGTGGTGCTGCTCACCCTCCATGCCTGGCCTGAACCAGCTGGCCCGATCACCACTTCCTCTGAGAAACGCCCATTTCCGATGCAAAAACAAGGGTCGTGTATATTCGGGCCGCCCGAATTGCCCATAACCGGAGGCGTACATACCGGCGACGCATTCACCAAGATGCTGGTGGTGCAGCTCGCCGTGTTCCCTGCGTTATCCGAAACCACCAGCGTTACCACTTGTACTCCCACTTGCGTGCAGGTAAACAATTCAGGTTGGGCGGTGTATACACTGATGCCACAGTTATCTGTAGAACCGGCGTTCAGCAACACCGGATTCAGGGTAGCTATGCCATTTCCGTTCAGGTTAATCGTAAACGTGGGCAGGCAAACGGCCTTTGGTGGCACATTATCCACAACCGTTACCGTAAAAGAGCAAGTGACACTCGTACCCGCTGCGTCTACAGCCGTGTACCGCACGGTGGTTGTGCCCAATTGAAAACTGCTGCCCGACTGGTGTGTGGCATTGCTGATCACTGCACCCGGGCAGTTATCGGTGGGCGTCGGAATCGTCCAGACAGCTGATGCAAAACAATCATTTGCCGGTGTGTTGACTGTTATGTTGGCCGGACAAATCAGGGTTGGTGCCTGGGTATCGTTTACCCGAATGCTGAACGTACAAACCGCTGTGTTTCCGGAGGCATCGGTTGCGGTGTACACCACATTTGTTTGACCAATGCCGAAAAAGGCACCCGGATTGTGGTTGGTAGTCAGCACAACATTACCACAGTTGTCGCTCGCCGTGGGTGGCGTCCAGTTGACGTTGGCACCACAGGCATTGGGTGTATTGCCCATGTTGATGTTGCCCGGGCAGGCACTCAACACTGGCGGTTGTTGATCCCGAACGGTCACCACAAAGGAGCAGCTTGCCGTGTTGTTTGCCCCGTCTGTAACGGTGTATACCACGGTTGTTTGTCCTGTTTGGAACACACTGCCGGGTTGATGGGTTGAGTTGGTCTGTACTCCTGTGCAGTTATCGGTAGCTGTCGGTGGGTTCCAGTTGACCGTGGCGGTGCAAACACCACTTGGTGCATTTACCGAAATATTCGCTGGACAGGCAGTCAGGATGGGTTTTTCCTGATCGATTACCGTCACCATTTGAGTACACGATGCCGAGTTGCCATCCACGTCAATGGCCTGATAGGAAACAACTGTTGCGCCAAGCGCAAAAGTGCCTGGTTTGCTGCTGTTTATCGTGTCGATGGCACAATTGTCGCTCGCCGTAGTCATACCAATAGGCGGATTGGTGGATGTGCAAGCCGATAGGTCGGTATTGAGCGTGACGGGTGTCGGGCAAATGATCATCGGGGGTTCCAAATCATTCACTGCCACCAGCTGTGTGCATGTAGCAGTATTGCCGCTGTTGTCGGTAGCGGTGTACAGCACCACTGTGGTGCCCAATGGATAGGTTGTCGGTAAATCTACACTGAAACCGGCACCCGGACAATTGTCGTCAACCGTTGGATTTCCCAGAGTCAACTGCGCGGCCGTACAAAGTCCAGGGGCAGTAGATGCGGTGATGTTTCCCGGACAAACGATTGTTGGCGGCGTGTTGTCCAGTACCGTCACCGTTTTGATGCACGTTCCGGTATTGCCGCTGTTGTCTGTTGCCACAAACACAATCTGGGTTGTACCTACAGGGAAAACGCCAGGGGCATCATTTGAAATGCTGCTGATCGTACAGTTCTCGCTTACCTGTGGCAGTCCAATGCTTACACCCGTTGCCTGGCAATTGGCGTTGGCATCCACCGTAGTGTTTGCCGGACAAACGATGACGGGGAGCTGATTATCTACTACGGTCACTACTGTAATGCAGGTGGCCGTGTTTCCGCCAGCATCCGTTACCGTGTAGGTGAGATCGGTGGGCCCAAGTGGGTACAAGTTTGGTGCATTGTTTACCACCACCAAATTTGGACAATTATCATTTACGACGGCGGGATTCAAGGGCACCGTGGTCGCGTAACACAAACCTTGTAGCGTGTTTACCTCTACATCGTCCGGACATTCTATGGTAGGAGGCTCACTGTCTTTTACCTCTACTACCAACGAACAAAAAGCGCTGTTGCCCGACTGGTCAGTGGCGGTGTATGTAACATTGTTAAATCCAAGCGACAATTGAGTCGGCGCGTTATTGGTAACCGTTACAGCCGAACAGTTATCTGTCGTGGTAGGTTCTGTCAACGAAACCCCGAATGCAAAACACGATGCCGGGTCAGTATTCACTTCAAGCGTGTCTGCGCATGCGATCATGGGCGCTTCGTCATCTTCCACCACTACAGTTTGCGTACAACTGGCGGTATTGCCCGATTGGTCTGACACGGTAAACAAGATCAGAGTAGTGCCTGCCTGAAGCGTGTCCGGCGCGTTGTCAACCACCCCCTCTACCCCGCAGTTATCTGATGTTGCAGGCGTAGTAAGACCGGGGTTAATGGCCACACACAATCCGGGATCGGTACTGATGGTATCTGATGGTGGGCAGGAAATCTCCGGCGCTTCATCGTCTGTCACCATAACGGTAAACGAACAAGTACCCGTATTGGAAAAGCCATCCGTAACAGTGTATGTAATTATGGTTTCACCTGCGTCAAAGTTGAATATATCTGCACCTCCGGGTACGACCGATTGCCCTGTCGGAAGCGAGTCCGGAGCGGGATCGCCCGATGCAAAATCTATTTCCAAAGCAACAGGTAAGCAGGCACCGTTTAGCGTAGGATGGTTCAATGTCAAATCTGTTTGACAGTCACCTATACCGTCTAAAGAGGTGACCACTTCTATATCACTGGGGCAGAGAGGTTGAGGCTGGCCACTCACCGAAACCACAAGTTCCACCGAGTCACCATTGCAATCTTGCCCCGGGTTGCCGATCGGGCAGCCACGTTGTGGCCGAACTGTGTACACCACGGAGAGTGCATCGGTAGTCGGATTGTACCACGTGTCGTTTTTCAAAAGGGTATCCGGCTGGCAAGATCCAGCTGTTGCATTGCCCACGCCAGCTATCAAATTGGAGTCTGCCACCACCGCAATCAGTTCATAACCATTGGCTGCAAAGGAGCCTGCAATGGTGTTCAACACATAGTCCAGTGTTTCATTGCTGCATACGTCAATGGTATCTGGTGCCATTTGAGGTTCTGCCCTGATTTGGAAGCTAAACGCAGTAGATTCGCCTGGGCAACCAAATGCACTGACAGGGGTCACGCTGTAAACCGCCTTTCTTGCTCCGCCTGTCAGGTTTGTATACACATCACCGTTCACCGCATCGCCGGGTGCCGGGCCAAATGGAAGCATCAGGTTATTCGGGCTGGCGGTCAGCGGTGTCTGTACGCTCACGTTATTGATCACAAAACTTGTAGCGGCTACGGAACCCGGCGCAGCGGCAAACCCTCCAAAATTGGATCCTAACGGCGAATCAGAACAGACATTCGGGTCATCCACTGGTACAAACAACACCGGTAAGGGGTGAACCACCACCGAAATGTACCAAGGTTGACCTGCACATCCGCCAATACCCACAGCCGTTACTTCATAGACCACGGTATCGGTTTCAGCACCCGTATTGGTCAACACATCTGAAATGAAACCCGATTGTACTGGCGCAAGTGTTTCGCCGCTCACATCAGGGTCGTCCGCCAAGGCAAACCATGTAAAGTTGGTTGCCGTAATCCCGTTATTTATGGTTGCCGATAAATCAACAGCCAGGGCATCCCCTGCACAAATTTCAACTGTATTGTTTTCGCCTTGAGGAGCCGGGCTGATGCAAATTGAAATGGTTACCGTATCCCCGGCACAATCCCTTCCTTGTATACACCCACGCAACGGACGCACTTTATATACCACGTTCAGCACCGCATTCATCGGATTGAAAAATACATCTTGCGCGATCGCACTGCTGTCCAGACAAACGCCGGGTACCGCATTTCCGGCATCCGCCGTTAAACCTGCATCCAGCGTCACCGACACCAGTTCGTATCCGTCAGCCTGGAACGAGCCACCGATTACCCCAAATTCAACTCCAATGGGGTCGCCGGTACATACCGTATCTTTTACATCTTCCATTTGTGGCTCCGCCAAAATGCGGAATACCACCGTTCCGGTATCGCCCACACACCCATCTGCACTGACTGGAACCACTTGGTACGTTACCAAACGACCTCCCGGTGCAAGATTGGTATACGCATCTGCTGCCAGATAATCGGCACCCACACCAAAAGCCGGAACAGCAGCGTTTCCAGCAGCGGCAATCAACGGGCTGTTGATCAACACCGACACGATATCAAAAGTGGCTGCTGGCACCGAAGCGCCGTCAACCGTAAAGTCGTAATTCAACGCTTCATCCGAACAGGCTGCAATCGGGTTTACGGGTTCGAATAATACAGGAACAGGCTTGACGATTGTGGTCACCTTAAAGGTATCTCCGGTACAGCCGAAGCCCTCGGTGGGTATAATGCAATATACTACCGTCTGGTTGGTGATGGTAGTATTGACGAGTACATCATTGATCAGACTACTGCTTTGCAAACCATTTGACTCCCCAATCACCGAATCATTGTCCACGGCAAACCATTCAAACGTCAGCCCACCCACGTTATTAGTGATCAAATCGCTTAAATCCACAAGCAATGTGTCTGCAGAACAAATCATCAGTTCAGGATCAACTCCTGCCGGAGCAGGTTGAATGCAAATCGTAATGTCTACTGCGTCTCCGGCGCATGCCAGCCCCTGCACACACCCGCGCAACGGACGCACGGTGTACACCACATTGAGCACTGTGTTATTTGGGTTGAAAAATACATCCTGAGCGATCGCACTGCTGTCCAAACAATCGCCGGGCACCGCATTTCCGGACCCAGCCGTTAAACCGGGATCCAGCGTCACCGACACCAATTCGTATCCGTCAGCCTGGAAGGAGCCACTGATCACTCCAAATTCTAACCCGATGGGCTCGCCTGCACATACGGTGTCTTTTGCATCTTCCATTTGCGGCTCCGCCAAAATGCGGAATACCACCGTTCCTGTATCCCCCACACAGCCATCTTCACTGACTGGAACCACTTGGTACGTTACCAAGCGACCTCCCGGTGCAAGATTGGTGTACGCATCTGCTGCCAGATAATCGGCACCCACATTGAAAGCTGGAATAGTGGCGTTTCCCGTTGCCGGGGTCAAGGCATTAGGGATAGTTACAGAGATAATGTCAAATGCTGCAGGAACGTCCGTTTCCAAAACATAGTCTAACGCTTCATCCGAACAAACCCGAATGGGGTTCATTGGCACATCCAGCACAGGTACAGGGTTCACGGTTACCATCACTTCAAACGGCATTCCCGGGCATCCCGCTCCACCCGAAGGCGTTACCTTATACACCACGGTTTGGGAAACAGTCGACGTATTCACCAATATATCCGAAATAAACGCCCCAAAACTGGTATCCACCGTTTCACCCAACACATTGGGATTGTCTGTAGCCGACCAGACAAATAACACGTTCAAGGCACCATTTACAATCTGGCCCTGTAAATCAACGGCCAGTGTATCATCCGAACAGATGGGAACGCTGAGGTCTTCTGCCTCAGGCGTTTCGTTTACCGTGATGGATATGGGATACGCCACACTCGAACAGTCCTCCAGTACATTTTTTACCTGTACGGTAGCGTGGTAAACGCCAAATGGCAGGTCGGTTGGTAACTCTACAACAATTGTGCCCGGGGGCAGTGTCTCCCATACCACATCCACAAACCCGTTGCTTTCTGCAGCGCCATCAAAATCAATACTGTACTGATCCGGCGCGTTCAACGCATCAGTGTATGCAAGTTCCGCCGTAACGGTGCCCTGGCAAACCACCAAAGCCGTATCCGGCGTGATCGCTACAGGCGTGAGGTCAATAGCCACCTGGTTGAAAGCCACAACAGGTGGAATTCCAGTAAACTCATTCAGCGCTTCTTTGACTTGCGGTACATCGGTAATGTCCACATGCGCTATACCACTTCGACCAACGACTTCCATTTGCAAGGTTAATAGCACCTCCCCCGAATCCAGGGTGTAGTTAACTATACCAGGAGAAATTAACGTGTACACCAGAGTACTGTCGGTACCAACTATCGAAACAAATTCCACATCAGGATTAAGTGTGTAATTAATAAAGCTCAACTGGCTTGGCGACCAATTTACGCTGTATTTCAGCTCAGACAAACCGTTAAATCCGTTTCCGGTTGTGATGTCGATTTCAATGAACGTGTCGCACAGCACATCATCTGGTCCTGTCGCAAACAGCTCCACTTGCTCATAAGGCGATATTTCAATGGTAAATGTATCTGGCTCACTCGAGCACCCGGCTAAGCCATTAGACGCCCAAATAACGCCCTGGTAGAAACCCGGTGGCGCATTTGGAGGTACTGCAAACGATACAGGGCTTGAGGTAAACAACGCGTTTGCGGTATCGATAAATCCAGCCGTTTCTGCATCTGTGCCGAAATCAATGCTGAACATATTCGGATTCCCGCTCGCGCTGGAAAAAGGCAACTCGGCCACCACAATACCTAAACCAACGATTGTATATGCCGAAAAATCAATTCCGACGCCTTCTACAGTCAATGCCAAATTGTTTTCGGTGACCACACTCACCGTTTCAAACGAGTTATTTAATGCCTCAGGTGCCGGGCTGTCGGAGAATACAAGGCCCGGATCTCCATCGGCGTTCTTTACCCTGAACTTGATCAACAACAATAAAAAGTCGTTTGGCAAATCAACCCCCATGAAGTCATCATCAATCCAAGAGTACCCGACTATACCCACCGTGTCGTTTGCGCTTACAAAAAACTCGCCATTTAGGGTGTCTGCCTCAAGTTGGATAACCGAAAGGTAGCTGGTATCCCATGCGATGTTAACCCCAAAAATTGCCAAGTCGGTGAACCCGGTATCTACCTGCACAGCCACACAAAGGGTGTCACCGCAGGTCAAGCTATCACTGCCCAAGTTGCTCATCTTCAGCGAGAGCAACCTTTCTGTGAGCTTATTGATGAAAAAAGTTTGGGGTGTACTGCTGCATCCCGTTATAGAATTACGCACCAAAAGGGTAGCCTCGTATGAGCCTGGAGTACCCATAGGCGGAATCTCCAGATCAACTTGATTGGGCAACAGTGGCTCGTCTGCAACATCTATAAAGCCTTCTGCCTCTGCGGCATCTGAATAGTCTATGCTGTATATATCTGGCGTACCAGTGGTACCTGAATATGACAGTACTGCATTGGATACACCGAACGGCACTGCTGGCCCTTGGCCCACTGTTAAGGAGAGCTTGCTTGTGGTTACCATCACGTCGTTGACCGCGCTTAGCGTTAATTCTTCGAACAACGAGTTCAGCACATCATAATAAGTCGGATCGTCGTTTACCCTGACATTAGTCGTTCCAGCGTTGTTTATTGCCACAAATTTGAGGCTAAACAACATCGTATTGTCGCTAACGGTTTCACCATCAAATGCCTCCTCCAACCACGAAAAAGTGCAATTGCCATTTATAGGGCTCCCCACAAAAACGCTGTCGAGCCCTATTAAACCGATTGTTTCCACTCCGATCAGTTTCAGCAATGTGCTGTCCCAATTCAATTCGAACCCCAAGGCGGTTATGCCTTCAAATCCACTTACTACACGCACTTTCACTTCAATGGTGTCGCCACATAAAGCAAGTGAATCCGAGGAAGAGGCCCCTATTACTAAGGGAGGGAGAGTATCCGCTGCATACAAACCAGAAAGGGATGGTACAAATAGGACGGCCGTAATGGAAAAAACGGCGCAAATGAAGCGGTGCCGAATGCACCATTGAGTGTTAAAGATAGCCATGATTGCTGATTCAAAAGTGTTCAAATGGGAAAACAAATCGATTCTTTTCAGTCGATTGACGAGTAATAAAAGACTCAAGGTCGTTGGAAAAACCTTGTTTGTTCAGCGTCTTAAATCAGGCTATACGGAAACCTTTACAGGCAAGGATTATTATTCGGGTACAAGTATACGCATACCTTTTTACGTGTATGTAAATTTTTACCTTTTTTTTTAAACAAAGGTCGTTTTAACCAGACATTGGTTGATAACAAGCCTGTAACGGTTTTACTTCTTTTTATATATACAAACAAAAAGCCCCTCCGGAGTGATCCGGAGAGGCTTTTTTGCATTATCTGACTGGGCGGCGACTGAAGCCGCCAGTATCCTTCTTTTTCGGCGACTGAAGTCGCCGGTACACTATTCTTTTGTCTGGATCATCGACTTCACAGCGCTGTCGGTCGAGGTTTCCACCTTGTAGTACAGCACTCCGGTGGTGTTCACCAGCGCGCGAT
>Ga0247835_1000064_pt1 | contig 130923 bp, 109 predicted proteins | sample LaCtaG_3_FD_189912 | JGI IMG/M metagenome (GOLD analysis project Ga0247835, IMG submission 189912) | Freshwater microbial communities from meromictic Lake La Cruz, Castile-La Mancha, Spain - LaCruzMarch2015_13.5m | ecosystem: Environmental > Aquatic > Freshwater > Lake | place: Spain...
GCACCAAGCACCAAGCACCACGCACCAAGCACCAAGCACCAAGCACCAAGCTACTGCGCTATTTTTGCGATCCCTTCCACCTGACAACAACCATCAACCAACTTTTTCCCCCATGCCGCTATCCCTTGCTCAAATCACTTCAACATCTGGACACCAGACGATCGTATTGCCAGAGGGCTTTCAAATGGAAGGAACGCAAGTCTCTGTACGGCGTCGGGGGAACGCTTTAATTTTAGAACCGATTGCCGACAATTGGGAATGGTTAGAAAAGGTTTCTGGGCAACTGGATCCCGAAGTACTGGAAGCGGTTCAGAGTGCCAATTCTTCCGACCAATTTGATCACACTAGTCCTCCCGATCTAGACGGCATCTGAATCGGATGTCTCAGTTTTTACTCGATACCAATGCAGTCATTGCACTCCTGAAAACGAACGACAGCGCAGTCCGTCGACGAATACGAGAAAATTCACCGAAGGATGTCTTCATCTCGACGGTTGTCATGTTTGAGTTGTATTACGGTGCTTATCGAAGTGCGCGAGCGCAGCGGAACTTGGAGTTACTTGAAAACATCTTGTTACCAAAATTAGAGTTTGATTCTGGCGATGCAATGGCGGCTGGTCAGATCCGTGCCATCTTGGCGGAAGCAGGTACGCCGATAGGCCCATATGATGTGTTGATTGCAGGCCAAGCTCTTTCTCGCGGGATGTGCCTAATCACGCGAAACACGAGGGAGTTCCAGCGTGTCGCAGGATTGCAAGTAACAGACTGGGAATCAAACTAACACCCCTCCCACCATCAACCAACCCCGCACCAAGCACCAAGCACCAAGAACCTGATCGTTGCTACTGACCATTTTGCGATCCCTGCGCTCTTTCGCGGCCATTTCATACAACCACAGATAAGCACTAGCCCCTAGCTACTAGCTACTATTTTAGCAGCCTAAAAAAATGCTATTCGACTATCCAATCACGTTGCAGGAGTTCGCCATGTCGGACGAAGTCACGTTGGGTGAGATCCACAGCGTGGTATTGAACTTCTTGAAAGGTCGAGTTGATTCGATGGTTTTTGGCGCTCAGGCGGTCAACTTATACGTCGACGAACCACGGATGACCCAAGATGTCTACCTCAAGGAATACGCCTCAGGTGACGAAACATATACAAGCCTCAATTGCTTCTTCGAGTACTATGACTACGACAGACCGCATCAAGGACTAGGAAGCAAAACGCCGTGGGAAGTCTATCGCCCACAACGTAAACGACGGCATGTGGGCTCCATCTAACGGAGCCCGCCGCGTGGTCCGAATAATGGGGACCACTTCACTCAAACGCGTCTCGAAACTAAGCGAAAATGATCCAAGCTATAAAGAAACTTAAGCATTTGTTTGAAATGCGCAGTAACGCTCGGCGCTATGGAGTCGATTTCAAGAGGCGGGCAACTTTTCAAATTCCGAGTCAAATTGGGAAAGGCCGCAGGCTTGCTTTCACGCAAGAACACGGGGCAATGAATGACTTCATCACGATCTTCATCGACGACTGTTACCGGATACTTCAAACGAAAGACTTGACTCGAGTGTTGGATATAGGCAGCAACATTGGCTTCTTCAGTGTCGCCGCGAAATCGATGTACCCAAACGCACTAGTTCATGCCTATGAACCATTCATGGACCTTGCGAAATACTTGGACCCCAACAAACAAGAATTTTCGTTCGAAGTGTTTTACGAGGCCGTTGGTGGTGGATCAGGTCGGGTGAACATCGAGACAAACGGGGATTCCAACCAAACACGTGTTCGCGAGTCAATAGACGGTAGCGTACCAAAGATTTCAATCGACGAAGCGATCGATCGCATGGGTGGCGACATTGATCTTTTGAAGATCGACTGCGAAGGATCAGAATGGGAAATGTTTGAAAAGGGAACGAATTGGGAGAAGGTGAATCGCATTGCAATGGAATACCACAACTTTGACCGACAACCTCACAGGCACATAGGGGTTGAGTTGAATAGGCTAGGTTTCAAAATGATAGACCATCGATTTGACCCTAATGTCACATTTGGAATGGCGTACGCCATCAACCCCTTAAAGCTAAAGTGCTGGAATTAGTTCTGATTGTCTCGCCGATAGCCCCCGACCCTAACGTCAACCGTCTCGGGCCTTTGATTGCAGAACTTTGCGTGATCATCCATCTGCTACACGTCGGTTTTTTTGCAACTAGAGCGTAGCGTTCAACATTCCGGTTTCTGACTTCATAACCCATGACACAAGGCGTTTACGAACATCCCTCTCCGAGCGATTGTATTACCGACTTCTCTGCGACCGAAAAACGGCCAACAAACAACGACTTAAAGTCCCTCGGCGATTCCGCCGTGCAACCCAACGTTTGATCAACTTGATCGCAGGCGATGTCATCGGCGACTCGCTCCGGTACACTAGGCCGTACGAACCACATCAGGCCCAAAGATTATTGACGTTCGATCGATCGGAAAACGGCCTATTTATCGACGCAGAAATAAACTTCGTATCATCGAAGAACAGTTGCTCGTACCGTTGCAGGACAACCGTCGTGAGATTCAGTTAGCGACGCCGGGCAATGCTTTTCCGATGGACATCGTCGCTAGGCGTCCCGCGTAAAATCCTACCCCTAGCAACTAGCAACTTTTTTTAGCCACTTCCAACTTCCAACTTCCTCTACCCCTTGCTCTCCCCCAACAAAACATCGACTCGCGTCGAACCTCGTCCTCTCGCGGTTGCCAAGCCCAAAGATCAGCTCCTATACTATTTGGTCCTCGTGTACATAGCGTTGTGGATTTTTGAGGGAGGGCTAAGACGATGGGTCTTGCCATCATTAAGCAATCCGCTTTTGTTGATACGCGACCCGTTGGTCGTTTTGATCTATTCGGTCGCGTTGGCCATGAATCGATTTCCATTCAATTTGTTTACATTTTCCGCGATCGGGTTAGCGCTTTTAGAGGTAGCGATAGTTCCTTTTGGGCACGGGAATCCGATCGTCGCCGCGTATGGAATACGCAGTGATTTTTTGCATGTCCCGATGATATTCATCATCGGACGAACGCTGACACCCGCTAGGTTGATGACCGTTTGTCAGGCCGCAGTGATTCTTTCCATCCCGTATACACTACTGTTGGTCGCCCAGTTTTATTCGCCCCAGTCTGCTTGGGTGAACCGTGGTCTCGGCGGTAGCCTCACGGGAGCTGGTTTTAGTGGCGCGGAAGGCAAATTCCGCCCGCCTGGCACGTTTAGTTTCATAACGGGACCGACGGCGCTTTACCCGATGTTCGCAGCCTGTTGGTTCCTTTACGTGTACAAAAACAAAAGCAAATTTGCCAGCCTCATCGGCTCCGTTTCTGCTCTCGCGATATTGGTAGCCATTCCAGTTTCCATCAGTCGTGGATTGTTTCTTTCGGTATTGCTGGTTGTAGTGGCTGGTGTGGCAGCGGGTCCTCTTCGTTTCGGGATTCGGTTGCAAGCTCATACTGCGATCGTTCTTCTTGGCGCGATCTGTCTTGCACCACTCGCGCTGACGATCCCGGCGGTTCAGGATGGATTGTTCGCGTTTAGCTCCCGTTGGACAGAATCGACGACGACGCAAGGTGGAGTCAAGGTAGCCATTCTTCAAAGATTCTATGAAGGTACGTTAGGAGCTGTGCTTGATCCGAACATTCCGTTTTTTGGATCTGGAACTGGCTATTCCACGAACGTGGGACAAAAGCAATTGCAGAGTCTAGTCGGATTCGGAAACTCGGAGGGTGAGTTTGGTCGTTTGTTGTATGACAACGGCGTAGTTGTGGGAGGTTTTCTTTTGATGTATCGCGTCGCGCTATCATTTTTTCTTGTTAGCCGGTCGTTTCATGGCTGGTTTCGAAACGACCAGATTGCGTTTGTCTTTCTGACGGCCTCTTTTCTCTTTGTGTTGATTGGCCAATGGTCTCAAACGACATCCCAAGGGGCAGCCACGATTGCAGCCGGACTTACACTCGCTGCGACCCGACCTCAGCTTACCGAAAAACGCATCAAGCGAAGAAATCGACAGAATATACTCATACGGCGTACCAAGCACCCCGCCCTAGCCACTAGCAATCAGTTCCTCTAAAAAAATGAAGCGTCCTTTACTTCTTCGCGCCGTACCGCCAGCGATACGCCAGAGACTCTATTGGCATTTGTATCATCATCGGCATCGTCAATTTGTTCCTTTGTTCGAGCGGGCTCCACTTGAATTTGCAAACGGTGCCCTCTTATCGAATCTAGTCGTGGGAGATGTGATTTCCGGCAGTATTGCGTTCAACGGATTTTATGAGCTTGACCTGAGTCGCCGGATAGTTGAACGGGCAAGCCGCGGCGGGAATTTCGTCGATGTCGGTGCGAACCTGGGATATTTTTCCATCTTATGGGCAGCACAGTCTCTGCAATCCAAAGTAATCTGTTTTGAGGCGTCGCCGCGGAATGTACCAATGTTGACCGAAAACATTCGCACCAATGGACTCGTTGACCGTGTCACGTTGATTCCGAAGGCGGCTGGCCGAGAGAACGGGGAACTGACATTCGATCTGGGGCCACCCGAACAGACCGGCTGGGGTGGATTGACCAACATAGCAACTGATCAAACCGTCACCGTTGCGTGTGTAAGGCTGGACGAAGAACTCGACGACGAACGCATAGACGTGTTGAAGATTGATGTCGAGGGTGCTGATACGTGGGTCCTGCAAGGTTGCCAATCGCTTCTTCAAAGGAAACGGATCAAAACCATATTCTTCGAGCAAAATCCCGCAAGAATGCGAGAACTCGGCATCAAGCCCGAAGAAGCCATGAGCCTGCTCCGATCACACGGCTATATTTGCCACCAAGATGGCGATCTCATGATCGCAACATGTGACAGATAGTGAACATTGTTTTGATTTGGCCTAAAGAGTTGTCGGCTTTTGCCACCCGTATGATGGTCGAATGGAATGAAGTTGAGTTGGACGCGTTGAATGCAAGAATCGCCTCGTGGTATTTCCTGAACGCATGAGTATCGCTTTTTCACATGTGATCAGACGTGGAAAGATTCTTGTGACATTTGCATCGCTGGAAATGCTTAACAAGATCCTGATGTTTGTGGTCGGCATCACGATGGTTCGCAATATGGCCAAGGCGGATTATGCCTGGTACACGATTGCGAATTCAACTTTTGGTGGGATGGCGATGCTATCAACGCTGGGGGTGACGATTGGCTTGGTCAGCATGGGGGGAGAGCGTTTTGGCGACCGCGCCGCAATGGGACGTCTGATAACGACATGTTTCCGCTACCGAAAAATTTTCACGATGATCTTTGTGCCACTTGTAATTGGGCCAATGTTATTAATGCTCTCGCGTACCGGTTGCCCAATCGCCTATACGGCAATGCTTGCCACATTAGTTATGGGCCTCCTGGTCTTACAGATCAACCAAGATGTGGCGGCGACGGTGTTAAGACTCGCTGGGCGTTATAGCTTTCCCCAATGCGTTGATGTCGGCGCTAGCATTGCTCGGGTAGTGTTGTTCGGCCTGCTTGTCCATTTTGCGGTTCTCGAAGTGTGGAATGCGATTTTGGCGACCCTTGCCATTCAAGCGATTGGCTACTTTGCGTTCGTCCGTAAATCGTCGTTATTTTACTACGAAAAGCGACAATCGTACGACGCGGTTGCCGGCGATAAAATTCTCCATTTGACCTACCAGACGCTGCCAGAAACGTTAAGTGCTTTTTTCATGCCGCAGCTTGTCGTGCTTCTCATATCGATTAACGGACACACCGGTGCCGTTGCAGAATTTGGGGCAATCGGGCGATTAACTTTACTTTTCTCAATACCTATAGCAATAATATCGTCGATCGTCGTTCCGTCGCTCGCGAGGTCGCCGCGGGATAAACTCGCGACAAATTATTCCTATGTTGTTTTAGCAGGTTTATCAACGGCGTTAGGGATATTGCTCACGGTCTGGCTATCAACTCCGCTTCTGTCCTTACTGCTCGGTTCAAGTTACAGCAATCTTTCAGTTGAGCTATTGATCGCTACCGGTAGCAGTTCGCTTGGCCTAGTCGCAGGATGCGTTGGATCTATTCTTACCGCCAAGGCTTACGTCAAGCACATGTGGGTCGTTACATTATCAACCATTTTGGTTACAACAATAGCAACTACATTTATCGACTTTGGGTCGTTGCGATCAGTCTTGCTTCTGCAGTACCCGCGATTCGTTCCAATATTTCTGTTCTACGCTTGGAGGGTCAGTAATCTGTTCAAGAACTTATGAAATTACCAAATATTAGTTGGCATTCTCGAAGGCTTTTTGAATTCGCTCGTGTCGAAGCGATAAGACTTCTTCTATTAAATGACGCAAAAAGGTGGTCTGACTCTTCGGAACTTTGTCATCAATGGGATGAGCGTACGAAGGCAATAGGCGGGCTAATTAGAGCGAATAGTAGGGTGGTTGAGTTTGGCGCTGGACGGGGAAGTCTTGTAAACTATCTTCCGGAAGGATGTACTTATTGCGCGACCGACTTTGTGCTCCGTAAAGGGATGAAGCTTTTCGACCTTAATTCTCGAGAGTATCCAGAAATCGGGAGCTTCGATTTCGCGGTGTTTAGTGGAGTACTTGAGTATGTGAAAGAAATCGAAGAAGTTGCAGGATATCTTTCGTCCAGAACACCCGAAATAATCGCGAGTTACTCGCCGACGGACACGGTGCCAGGAAAAGTAAATCGGCGGCTTTGCGGATGGATAAATGATCTGAGCAGAAGGCAGTTTATTGCAACTTTCGAAGCACCTGGCTATTCCTTAGTCAAAGAACTGCAATGGAACGAGCAAACGATCTTTCATTTTGCTCAGTAGTCTTATATTTGAATTGGCCAAAATCTTACTCGCCATGTTTCAATCCAGATACTCATATTACCCGACTTCGCAGTGCCAATAAACGTTAGCTATTACGATGGCGTTGATAATTTCGGGGACTCTCTGAACGCATTGTTTTGGCCAGCTCTTCTCGACATTAAGAGTACTGGGTCCGACAGGGCCATATTGGGCATCGGTACAATCATTAACGACACGCACGTTCGGAAATTTAAAAGTTGCGAGCTTACGATCGTTGGATCCGGGATTGGCTACGGAACGTTGCAAAAGCTTCCAGCGGCCACGCGGATTAGCTTCGTTCGTGGTCCCCTTACTTGCGAAACAATTGGTATCGATACGGCCTATGGAATCGGTGATCCAGCATACGTCGCTCAACAGGTTCTTGGCCTCGACGCGACTTCTACTGGTCCCAAGCAAATCTCGTTTCTTCCTCATTTCGAATCAGCCTATCTATATCGATGGGATTGGGTGTGTAAAGCAATTGGCTTTTGCTATATTTCGCCAGCACAGACGTTCCCTTCTGTTTACAATCAGATTCGTAACTCATCGGTCTTGATTACGGAGTCTCTACATGGAGCCGTTGTTGCCGACTCGATGCGTATACCATGGATAGCGGTGAAAACGCGAGACGAAATTAACGAGTTTAAGTGGCAGGATTTTTTGAGCTCTTTAGGCATGCATGGTGGCCTGATGGAGCTCACCCCGCCAACGCCCGGCCGACGGGTGGTGTTCAACCCACAAAGCCTCTGGAAGGCTGGAAAACGATTAATGAAATTGGCCAACGCTTCTGTTTCGCTGAGTTCTGATTCTGTTAGCGAGGTTATGAAGGAACGAATTCTCGCGAAACTTGCCAACCTGAAACAAGCGGTCTTGGACGGTGACTTTAGCCGCATTCCACTGGCAAAGGATTTGTTGCGCTAATGATTTCTGTTGTTATTCCCACGTTCAATTCTGAGCGTTTTGTGCCTGACTGTTTCGCGACAATCAGAAAACAAACAGTTTTGCCGTCCCAAATCATTTTTGTGGATGATGCAAGCTCTGACCGAACCGTCGCAGAAATCAGATCGGCGGCAGCATCCTTTCCTGTGCAATTGAAAGTGATCGAACTCAAGCAAAACCGTGGACCATCTAATGCTCGAAACCTTGGGATGGAAGTCGCGGAAGGAGAGTGGATTGCTTTTCTGGATTGTGACGACCTGTGGGAACCCCAGCATCTCGAGAGCTTGCTTAAGTCACTCGCCGAATCGGGCGCGACGTTTGCCTACTCGGGGCTGATAGTGTTGGACTTACAGAACGATACGAAGTTGAACGAAACCGACTTTTCCGTAGAGCGCAAGGTTCCACACGACCTTTATCGCGAGTCCTTCATAATGCCTTCCCAGGTTATGTTCCGCAGAAGTCTTTTGGATTCCGGTGTTAGATTCGACGATCGGATTCGGCATGGGGAGGACGCCGACTTTTGGATTTCTCTACACCGAGCTGGAGCTTCAATGGTATGTACCGGGCAACGGACATTCATCTACAGGAAGCATGGTAATACTCCGTCGCAGAATGCTGAAAAGTGTGCTGCTTCCAGCGCATACCGAATGATAAAATATCTCGATTACGGAGATTTCCCGAAGGCAAAGCTATGGAAATGGGCACTTGGATATCAGTTAGCAGCGGTGCGTTTAGGATGGCGCAACAAACCGCTGAGAGCATTGGGGCATTTGGTTTGTGTCGCCACGGGACGTCTTGGATCGTTAATTTGATCCGAGTTCTAATTCGCAAACTTACCACTCGTCCAATTTGGTGGTGGGAAAGGAATCGGAGATATGCAATTCGCCGGCTTTGGAGCAAGTTACCCCCGCGTGACTCGCTGCAGGACGCCACGCAAACGATCATCGTGCTGACAACACCCAACATGCTTGATGAGGCCGCGTGGTCGGCATGGAGTTGGACGACTCATCTCGGCGATCGCTTCGCGACGCGGATAATTGTAGATGGCCCATTTGGTAACGGTTTTCTATCGGAAGTTCGCCGCGTTTTGCCGGGAGCTTCCGTTGAGTCTAGCTCCGCCCTGCTACAACAAGCACTGGAAGGTCGGGATGCACTCTCTAGATTCGTCAAGCAACACCCGCTTGGAACGAAGCTGGCGATCCTGATTCATCTTCAAACCCGCTTAGACGTTTTGTATAGCGACTCAGACGTCCTTGTCTTCGATCGGCCCAGCAACTTGAATGACAATATTAGAAACCAGTTGCCTTGCTATAACATCGAGAGTGAACAGTCCGCCTACGATGTGCGGATGATCGAACATGGTGCATCCCTCGGGCTTTCCCCCCGTGAACGTTTCAACAGCGGCCTCATGTATATCCCTCAAAACTCCCTTGATGTCATGCGAGCCGAGGAGTTAATTGCCAATTGGAATCCAAATTTTTTTAGCTGGTTCACGGAACAAACAGCCCTAGCATTGCTGATGCGATTGGCTGGCGCAGTACCGCTCCCAACGGATCGCTATGTCGTCAGCAATCAGAGACAGTTTTGGTGGCAAGAAGACGTTGATTATTCCCGTGTTCACACTCGTCACTTTACTGGAACAACTAGGCACCTTCTCTACGCGAAGGGTTATACTCATTTATCGAAATCGAGCAGAAAATGAAGCCAAACGATTTGTTGTCGCGAGACGTACTCCGCAAAACAAAGCTCATTGTGCAGGCGGGGCCCTGCAAGGGGATGGAATATGCGGCATCCAACCCAGGCAATGCGATTACCGCAAAGTTGCTGGGTCAATATGAAAAAGAAATCTACTTATGTTTGGATGACATTACCAATAACTGCAACTGCGTTATCGATGTTGGCTCAGCCGAGGGCTTTTACGCAGTGGGGTTAGCACTTCACCGCAATATCACTTCTGTTTTCTCTTTTGAGGCTGACGATAAACTTCGACATGCCCAATCTCTAAATGCCGAAAGAAACAAAGTCGTAGACAAAGTGTCAATCAATGGTTTCTGCGACAGTTCCGCATTACTTTCAGGTATTCGCCAAAACGAAGATGCCAATATCGCGTTGATTGTGGATATTGAGGGTGGCGAGAAAGATCTGCTATCTAAAGAAGTTGTGTCAGAATTGCGAGATATTCGCCTGCTTGTGGAAGTGCATGATTTCATCGACGGCAGTATCTCTGCAGTGTTGATTGACCGGTTCGCAAACTCTCACGCAATCCAAGTCATCGCAGCGACTTCCAGAACCCGAGCTGACTATCCGTACCACCGAATCATCTATTCACAACTGAAGGACTTTTGGTTTCACTGTGTAACCAGTGACCATCGACCGCCAGGGATGTTCTGGTTCTACATGACCCCAAAAAGCAGTGTGTAAAACGCATGAGAAACCTCAAGCCTCAAATATCCGTCTCGCAACTAGTCAACCATATTAAGCAATGCAGATTGCGGGGGACGCGCCAGTATTTGAAGTATTTGTCAGAGCAAAAAGATCTGAAGAAAACCTTTATGCTGTGCAACCCTTCGTTCAATGATCGAAACGCTGACTCGATGAAACAAGTCAAGTTTCCGGGGGTTACAACAGTTTGCTTAAGTGATGAATGTCTTCCGGCCGCAGAGTTTTTTGGCTGGAAAGAACCGTCGATGGCTCGCGAACTCCTTGCATTCTCAAAAGCTGTCGCTGGAATGGAAACTTTCTTAGACGTTGGCGCTAACTACGGTATTTTTTGTTCTGTATTTTGCAATTTAAATCCAAAGGGCATTGCATTAGCCGCGGAACCGGACCCCCGCGCAATCGAAATCCTTAAGAAAAACACCGAACTTAACAGAATAGTAGATCGTGTTATTTTGGAGCAGTGTGCCTTAGGGAGCGAGATTGGAGAGCTCGTCATGAAAGAGTCGGGGCCCCATTATGTTGCAGAGCGCAATGGCAACTACGTCGATCAAAAACGCGTTCGACTCACGACAATTGACCAAATCCTAACAGAGCAAAAAATTCGACCCCAAGTCGTCAAAATTGATGTTGAAGGTTTTGAACTAGAAGTGCTTAAAGGTGCTCGGACATTTTTGGCGAGTGAAAAGCCCCTTCTTTTTCTTGAGATACACCCAAGCGTTGAAACGAGCATGGAAGAGGATCTCTTCCGATTGCTAAAGGAAATTAGATACACTGTAACTGACGAGAAACAAGTTGTGGTGGCCTCTCCAGCGGAATGCTACATGGATTTTCCTGGTGGAGCATACCGTGTCATCGCTTCCTGAAGCGATGAATCAATGTTCTATCCGTTGATGACAAGATAAGAAGGACTATTGTGTTAAATGAACCGTGACTTCGTTATCTACCTTGTGGCGAACCATCGAAGCCAACGTGATTGTGCAAATCTTGTGTGTTCCATTCGCGCAGCCGGATGCAAGGCATCGATTATATTGATTCCTTTTGGTGGCCGGCCAGTGGATGACCAAACTTTATTGGAAGACGTTCAAGTATTAGACCAGAGTGATTTTCCAACGGCGGGCAGAGAATTCGTCGAAGAAATAGGCCATGTGCTCTCCGACTGCCCAGCGGGTTTTCTCCGCCGTTTTCTCGCGTTCTGGGGTCCGTTCGAACGCTTCATCTACTCCGACAACGACATCGTTGCTTTGAGTAATTGGGATGAGTGGTTTGAAATGACATCAAGTTATGATTTAGTTCACGCAGATGAAGAGTATACCACAGAGGGCAAGTATAATTTCGTTCGGCCTTCTGTTGTTCCAGAAATCCTGGGTGAAGGTGCTTTGAACGCAGCAATTACTGCGGGGCATTTTGCGGCTCGCAGGTCGGAAGTACTTGTGAAAGATATGCAACGGGCGCTTGTTTGGATGCAGACGCACTCTGAAATATGCAAAATGCATGACCAAACGCTGATGCATGTTGCTGCATTGTTAGGCAATTGGAACTGCCTTAATCTTTGTAAGCCACCCCACAACTGGCTGAGTTCGTGGGCCGGAGACTATTCCTCTCCACTTGCACTGATTCAAGCCGGACAAACCGGGCGTCGAATCAGCCATCTTCATTTTTCCGGCTTCGGACCGCATTGCTACTCACGGGCGGTCGATCCGCTGAAATTGTCATACCTTCCCGATGTGCAGCGAAATCGCATACTTGCCTCAGAATTGGTATGCGATATCTCGGGTTTACGCTGGCTACAATCTAAATGGAAAAGAGCAAAGTACCGAGCGAAACGATACTTGAAACATTCCAAGTGAATCCAATGAATGCGCCGGTTTCGAAACAGATTATGCTATTAGCGCGCTGCGCGGTCTCTACAGCGTCGGAGCAATCAGAATCCATTGAAGTAAAATTGCAGCCGGTCAGATACTTAAAGACTAAGCAGAGAATACAGTGACCAAAAGCCGATGAGAACAGGCTGCGATGTAGTTGTATGTACGCTCTTTGAGGGAAATTACCATCATGGCGTTGCTTGCTTAGCCAATTCGCTGTACGCAAATAATTTCCGTGGGATCATTTACGTCGGATTTCGAGGTAAGCTGCCAGCCTGGACGGCTTCAGGTCAGGTCCTTGAAATTGACAAGTGGAATACCGCAACCGTTTTGGACGTTACAGCAGATCTTCAACTGATCTTTTTGGCGTTGGATACGGAACATCACCTAACAAACTATAAACCAGACTTCATGCTGGAACTGCTTGACGGTCCCGCGTCAAGTGCTGATGCAATTTTCTATTTTGATCCCGACATCGTCGTCGCAAAAGACTGGCTGTTTTTTCAGCAGTGGGTGAGCTGTGGAGTTGCTTTATGCGAGGACATCAACTCCCCGATACCCGCGAATCATCCTCGTCGCATCGGATGGCGACGCTATTTTGCAAACCATGGGTTGCCGTTGATTGCTAAAGGGGCTCGCTACGTCAACGGGGGCGCGATTGGAATCCGCAGGGAGCACTCAGAATTTTTAGAGACCTGGCAACGGTTTAACGAGTTGATGGGCCAAACGATCGGCGGTTTGTCAGTGACGCGAATCGTGGGCGGGAATCGCTTCGTAAATACAGGATTTGCAAATTGCTTTGACATCGCCGATCAAGATGCTCTGAACGCGTCGACCGAAGCTTGCATTTCACCCCTGACGATTATAGGCCAAGAGGCGATGGGTTTTAAGCCTGGAGTCGCTTTACTTCCTCATGCATTGGGTCCAGGGAAACCATGGGAACGATCCTATCTGAAGTCAGCCGTTCTTGGCTATCCACCGCGACTTGTTGATAAACTTTACTGGAACCATGCGATCGGACCAATCAGAGTGCATTCGAAATTTAGAGTAAAACTCAAACGCATTGCCGTTAAGGTCGGTTCGTTTATTGGTCGGTTTTATATACGCAGATAGTGAAACTTCTTGGCGTTCTTACTATGAAACTTGGAGGGTCTCAAACCGCAATTGCAAGGACTCCGTCGGAACTGGGTGGTAACAATCCTGTATTAATCGAACTCTTCAACTAACCTAAGGCGTCGCTAAACAATTAATGTCCGGATTGGGGTTGATTCTGGTTGCGGTATTATAGCATGATAGCGGCATGCCGGATGCACGAGTCGTTAAATGGATTATTGAAAAGTATTCTGCGATCGAAGCAGATTTGGATGAGCGCGCCCGTCGTCGATGGGCTGCGGCAGAGTCACGATCGTTAGGATGGGGAGGAATCGTTGCTGTTGCTGAAGCAACAGGAATTGCGGAACGAACTATTCGTCGTGGAATTGCAGAACTTGATGATCCTAATGCTGCTTCTTCGGACAGGCAAAGACAACCGGGGGCTGGGCGAAGAGCTCGCGAGGTTGAGCAACCGAAACTCCAGAAAGCCTTGGATCGATTAGTTTCACCCGGTACCCGTGGCGATCCGATGTCACCGTTACGCTGGACATGCAAAAGTACCAAGTCGCTTGCTATTGAACTCCAGCGGCAAGGATTCCAAGTGAGCAGTGTCAAGGTTGGTCAACTTCTTAAGGCAGCTGGATATAGCCTTCAGGCGAATCGCAAGACCATCGAAGGCAACCAACATCCTGATCGCAATGCTCAGTTTGAGTTCATCGCCAAGCGAATTGCAGCAGTTCAGAAGAACAATCAGCCAGCGATATCGGTTGACACGAAAAAGAAGGAAGTACTGGGAAATCTTAAGAATGCAGGGAAAACGTATCGACGCGAAAAAGATCCCATCAAGGTTGCGACACATGATTTTCCGAGCAAAGAATTAGGAAAGGCAGTTCCTTATGGAGTCTACGACATCGGACGTAATGAAGCGGGAGTGACGGTTGGCATAAGCAGTGACACGGCAGAATTTGCCGTGTCCGCAATCGGTCGATGGTGGAAGCGTCTGGGCTCAAAAAGCTACCCGAGGGCAAATCGCGTACTCGTCACTGCCGATAGTGGCGGGAGTAACAGTCCTCGAACCCGGCTTTGGCGGGTCGAACTACAAAAACTAGCAAACTCCACCGGGCTAATCATCGAGCTTTGCCATTATCCACCAGGCACGAGTAAGTGGAACAAAATTGAACACAAGCTGTTCTGCCACATAACCCGCAATTGGCAAGGGGTACCGCTCGAAACCTTAGAAGTAATCGTAAGCCTCATCGGGAATACACGTACAACGACTGGCCTCGAAGTGCATGCGTGGGTAGACGGTAAAAAATACGAGAAGGCTCGCTCGGTGTCAGATGAAGAACTCGCAGAAGTATCAATTCGGCGAAACAAATTCCATGGCGAATGGAACTACGAAATTCACCCAACTAAGTAAACAAAAGCGGCCACTTATTGTTTAGCGACGCCTAAGTATCGGGCTGTGCTCATCTTCGTTGGCAACGACATCACTGGCAGCGATATCGACAAGTCTCCAGGCGAGATTGTTCGACTCGCCAATTTGGTGATTGCGTCCATTCGAAGCCAAAACCCTACCGTGCCTGTTTTCTTGATCGCGATTACCCCAACACCATCGCGATTCAAGGTCTGGCCTAAGATTCAAGAGGCGAACCAAGCGTTGGAAGTATTAGCTGCAGGGCACCCAAACACATTCTTTATTAAGACCGAAACGAGCTATTTAACGGCAAACGGCGAGCCTCGCTCTGAGCTCTTTCTCAAGGACAAGCTGCATCAGAATCAACAAGGTTACGACCTCTGGTCCAGCATCATCAAACGCTCGCTCTCGAGCGTGGTATCGGAGTAAATGGTTTCGAGACTTCATTGATGCAAATAAGAACGACAATCATTCGCTTATTCCTCCATGGAGGATCGCATTGTGCGTTGGTTGGAGAATAGCAAGGCCGAACGACTCAACAAACCGAACCTATTGCGAACTTAAGTGATCCATCCATGCTCCGATTCACATCTATGCTCCGATTCCTGAGTCGCTTTTCCTGGAACCAAGCCTCGTGGTTGACTGTTTTTGTGATCGTCTGGCTATTAGACGTTTCGACGCATGCTGAGGAAACAACACCCACGGGAGCCGTCTTCGATGACAAGTTGGATATCGTGTACCCGACAAGCACCGCGATCATCGATGTAACGAAAGCCCCTTACTTTGCAAAGGGCGATGGTCAAACCGATGACACCGATGCAATCCAAAAAGCGTTGCTTGATACGATGGGACAAAGCAAGGTCGTCTATGTTCCTGCGGGAGTCTATCTAGTCTCGAAGACGATCAACTGGTCGAAGAAAAACTCTGCCGGCAAAGAAGCCTGGGGCTTTAATTTTTTGCAAGGACAGAATTCTACCAAAACGATTATCCGACTGAAGGACTCGACTTTTACAGATCCGAAGCAACCGAAGAGCATTATGTGGTGTGGCGGTTTCGGGTCGGCGGATTGGTTTCACAACTACGTTCAGGACATCACGTTCGACGTTGGCGAAAAGAATCCAGGAGCTACGGGACTTCAGTTTTACTCGAACAACTCTGGCGCGGTTCGCAACTGCCGAATCGTGTCGGGCCGCGAAAGCGGAGTGGTCGGGCTTGATCTCGGGCATCGCGACATGAACGGGCCGCTGCTTGTGCGGAATTGCGAAGTCGTTGGGTTTCAGCGGGGCATCAGCGCTGCGCGAGCCGTCAATGGCCACACGTTCGAGCGGATTACGCTTCGCGGACAAACTCAATTTGGGCTTGAAAACGAAGGCCAAGCAATCAGTATCCGCAATCTTCAAAGTGACAATGCAGTTCCGGCCATCCAGACTTATGGAACTCTTTGCCTCATCGACGCGACACTTAATGGGCGAGAAGATGCCGCAGGAGTTCCCGCGATCATCAATTATAACGGCGGCCGAATTCACCTGCGGGATGTCATGACGCATGGGTACTCGCGAGCGGTCGGCGATGTCGAAACGCCGGATGCGTTCGCGGCACGGCGCATTGTCGGGCCGGACAAGACAGGAAGCGAAGGACCTGATGTAAAAGAATACTTCTCGCACGCAGCCACCAGTTTGTTCCCTTCGGCTTTGCAGTCGCTGCGACTATCGGTGAAGGAGACACCAGACATCCCAATGGATCCGCTGAGATTTTGGGCGAATGTCGACGATTTTGGTGCCGACCCAACAGGCCAAGCCGATTCGTCCGACGCAATTCAGAAGGCGATCGATTCAGGTTCGACGACAGTCTTCTTTCCAGGTTTCTACACTCTGTCTCGCCCGATCAGAATACATGGGTCGGTGCGGCGACTTATTGGTGTAGGTGCGTGGATCGATTACAACCATCACACGAAACCCGATTTCATCATCGAAGATGGAGCATCCTCCACCGTGATGATTGAGCATTTTAGCCATATGGGTGGTGGAATCGAAATCGCCACTCGGCGAACCGTCGTGTTCCGAAGCGTTTCGGATTGCGACTTGACCATGACCGATAAGGCCGAAGGTGGCGAACTCTTTTTCGAAGACTTCGTTACCCACGACCTCAAGCTCAAAAAGCAAAGAGTCTGGGCGCGGCAACTCAATGTGGAGAACGAAGGCACGCATATCATCAGCGATCAGAGCGACTTGTGGGTACTTGGCTACAAGACCGAACGCGGTGGCACCTTGCTTGAGACTCGCGGTGGAGGTCGCAGCGAAATCCTGGGGGGCTTCAGTTACACGACCACTGCGGGGAAGCTCGCCGCTATGTTTGTAACGGACAACTCGTCGGTCTTCGCATTCTTCGCGGAGGTTTGTTACAACGGTGAACCGTTTGAGTCACTGGTCCGCGAGACCCGCCAAAACAAAACCAAGACAATCCGACGTGGTGAAGGAGGAGTGACGCCTTACGTGTCATTTCCAAAATAGGCATGTGTGGCGTGCCACATGCTCCACTCGGTCAACCATTCGACCTACAAGTTTTTCGCAAATACCATTCCGTGTTCGATAGAGCGAAAGCCCAAGCGTAGCAGGAGAGTAATCGTTGGCTGTTGGTCTGCGGAAGCGTAGGTTCGAACCGCGTACTTGCGCTCTTGTTGTAGTTGCCGAAGGGATTCCGCCATCAAATAGATGAATCGTTCGCGAGCTTCGTCACCGGCCGGAACTGCAGGCAGCCAAAGACGAACCACACTTGAGTCAATTTCCGAGTAGGTTGGGTCCGGGTACCAAAACATGATTTCGTATTCAACTTTCGGAGGCGATCGCAGTACCAAATTGAATCGCACCTGTTCGCAATGGCCTAGTACCGAACTTTGCCACCATTGATTCGAGTCTTCGTCGAGCAACCTGCCAACCGTACACGTCCGCCGAATACCTATTTGCAACCGATCCATAGGTGGTCGAAACGAGGACAAATCCATTTCCCAACACTCTGTGGGGCGAGTCGTTTGGAATCCAGCGTGGCCCAACCAGCGTTGAGTGCGCGCGTCGCGAGCCACAACACCCATCAAATTGTCGCCATCTCCTATACCTAAATAAAAAGCGTTTCGCTCTGTGGTGCCAAGAGCTGTAATGTTGGTTGCCCCTTGCAATTTCAGCGTATCCTGTGCGTGTTTCAACAACATAGCTGCGATATTGTCTTCGTCTTTGTTCTGGGAAACACATAGGTTATGAACGATTGCATTTACGTCGCTTGCACGGTTGCCCGCGAGGTTACTAGCAAAGCCAAAATGAACGAATCCCAGTGCTTTGTTGTCGTTGGCCACTGCCAACGCGAGGGTGTCGCGATCGAAGAACGGCTTGCTCAACACACACTGGTCCCACGCGCTGACAGAGCAGGTGCTGTCGCAGTGGAAGGCGGAGTGGTGATCTAGCCATAGCTTTGAGAGTTGAGGAGTATCAGTGTTGAGAAACGACCTGATCGTCCACACAGCCATCACCCGAGAACCGCTGGGACGCGGAAGCACTCCGAATCCGAGGCAGGTGCATTTTTGAGAACTTCCGTACGAGCAAGTGACTGCCCGCACACATCGGGAGCAAGCACATTCTGCAAGTCAAAGGCGTGAACCATTGGCTCAACGTTTTCGGTATCAACTTCGGAAAGTTGATCGACTAGTTCGACAATTTTACCGAGTTTAACTGTGAGATCGTCCATTTCTCCAGGTGCCAAATAAAGCCTGGAGAGATTTGCGACTCGAATCACATCTTCGGCAGACAAAGCCATCGAAGGACCTCAGTTGGAACAAAGAGGGGAGAGCAAAACTAAGAGGGAAGAGCAAATGGCTTGGCTCGAACGGCCTTGCGAATCTTTCCGCTGCGAATGCATTGAACACACACTCGAATCGAACGTACTTGGCCATTCGGCAACGAAACCTTGACGTTTTGAAGATTTGGTGTGAACCTTCGCTTGGTGATACCAGTAACCTTGGTACCGACGCCGCCCAAATACTTAGCTTTACCACGCGTCTCAATACTGTTTCCGACAGACGCCGCTTTTTCGCACACTTCGCAAGACTTGGACATGATCTAACCTTAAAATCACCGACGATTCGAACCATTGAGTGTTGACTTTTGTCCCTGATAAGGGGACCGAAGTATAGCCGCCAAGCCGTGGTTCGCAACATCAAAACAGATCTTACCTACCCCAATTGATGAAAAATCGCAGGGAAATTACACTCAACGGCAATTCAATGCGGATGACATTCATTCTACTCCGATCTCCTCAACATCGCGGATCTCCTGCAAAATGACTGTTCAGAAGTTCACGCGAGAATTTGCAAGCGTAATCGAGTCGGCCGGTGGATTGGCTTGTGCCGTCAAAGCGGATGCCATTTTGGTCTTGCTCGATAGCGCAACGGACTGGGAACGGCTTCGCGAACTTGTCCCCGCCGAGATCAAACGCATCCTGGTTGCGGCAGATCGAATTGAGGACCTTGCCGAAGCGGACAAATTTGGCCTCATTCCGCTTGTCCTCAACAAAGAGGATTCACCGCTTCTCGAACGATTGCAGCATGCACTCTTAGAAGCGGTTGCGGACGAACTCCTGGCGAACCATTGCGACGTCATTGCGGTCTATTGTGGATTTGAAGTCCATCGAATCGATTCGATCTCAATCATTCGACTGGATGAACGTATGCGGCGCTTCACGAGTCGGGATTTGCAACGCCTCGAAAGCTCCGTGCCGCTCAACAATCTGAAGATTGTAATCGACCTTGCCGTTCAGATCGGACGCGAAGGCCGCGAAGGGAAAAAAGTGGGCACGATGTTTGTCGTAGGCGATACCCGCAAAGTGCTCCAACACTGCAAAGACAGTGGGTTTGACCCACTCAAAGGTTACAGTCGCAAGGGTCGGAATCTTCATGACGCCCGCGTTCGCGAGGACATCAAGGAAATCGCGCAGATGGATGGTGCTTTTGTCGTGTCTGCCGATGGTGTGGCCGAACGATCTCGCCAGATCATTGAAATGCTTCACGAGAACCTTCAACTCTCCAAAGGACTGGGTTCAAGACACTGGGCCGCTGCGGCTATCACGCAACGCACCAAAGCCATCGCAATCGTCGTCAGCCAATCGAGTAGCACGGTTCGCGTTTTTCAAAACGGAGCACTGGTACTTCGTATCGAACCAATGGAACAGGCCGTAAAATGGCAAGAGTTTAACTACGAACCACCCCCCAACGAAGCTGCGGATTAGAAAGTGCGGATTAGATAACATGGCACACCCATTCGTTGCGGTGGTGACGGGCGCATCGAGCGGGATCGGTAAAGCGGTCGCGATTGAATTCGCTCGTCGCGGTGCGAGCCTCGTCTTGCATTGCCGCCAAAATCTGGCCGGCCTTTCTCACACCGTTTCGGAGATCCAGCATGTCGCGAAAAGTGACATTGGACTATTGACTGTCGTGTCCGATATACGAGACCTTGATTCCAATCGATCGTTTGTCGACGCAGCCTTTGAACGATTTGGCTTCGTCGACGCCTGGATTAATGCTGCCGGTGCCGACGTTTTGACCGGCGAGGCTCGCGGCCATTCCTTTGCGGACAAACTTGCTTTGCTTTGGGCGACAGATGTATATGGAACGATGATTTTGAGCCGGATGGTAGCAGCCAAGATGCTTGAACAGCCATACAATCCAGTTAGGCTTCCGTCCATGATTCACATCGGCTGGGATCAGGCTGAACATGGCATGGAAGGAGATAGCGGCCAATACTTTGCAGCCACCAAAGCTGCGGTCGCAGCATTTTCAAAAAGCCTCGCGAAAAGCGTTGCTCCACGCATTCGCGTCAATTGCATCGCGCCTGGATGGGTTCAAACCGAATGGGGCTCGCAGACCTCGTCCGAATGGCAAAAACGTGCCACGGGAGAATCGATGTTAGGCCGTTGGGGAACGCCCCAGGATATCGCTCGCGCCGTTGCTTCGGTAAGCTTAGGGGACGGCGCGTTCATCAATGGACAAACGATTGCGGTCAATGGCGGTTGGCAGAGTATGACCTTGTCCGTAAAATCCGAATCAAAACTCAACGACTAGTATTACGGGAACGAATTTTGAATGGCAAAGCGTGCGGCAAAGAACCATCCCATGCTGGTTGGATTCGAGGAATTGTTCCCAGCCGAACCCGCAGCCAAACCCGCAGCCGAACCCGTGGCCGAAATAGCTGCAGAAGAGGATCGGCTCCCATCATCATCCCTTGAGAGCAACAGCGCGGGCGACCCCCAACACAACGACTCATCCGGCGCCACCAATGCAACCGCTCGCCACAATCATCCGTTTCCAGTGACGGGCGATTTAGTCATTCTCGTCGACTCCCATTCGCTCATCTATCAAGTCTTCCATGCGTTGCCCGCGATGACGAGTCCGCAAGGGGTCGAAGTCGGTGCAGCCCATGGATTCCTTCGCGACATCGCGAATTTACTGGAACAGTGGAAACCTGATTTCTTGGTCTGCACGTTTGATTTTTCCGGAACAACGTTCCGAAACGAACTATATGATCAGTACAAAGCCAATCGTGAACCGATGCCCGATGCATTGCGCGATCAGATTCCCATGATCCACCGATGTCTCGATACACTCGCTATTCCCAAGGTATCGGCTCCCGGTTTCGAAGCCGACGATATCATTGCCACTTTGGCATATCAAGCCGAACAGCAAGGCGCTCGCGTTTTGCTGGTGACAAGCGACAAAGACTGCCGGCAACTTCTCTCGGACCAAGTCCAAATGCTCAACGTTCGCAAAAACGAACTTTTTGGCGAAGCGGAACTGAAAAAAATCTGGGGGATTCGGCCAGATCAAGTGGTTGATTTTCAATCGCTAGTTGGCGACTCATCGGACAACGTTCCCGGGGTGCCACTTATCGGACCCAAAGCTGCACAGCAGTTGCTCGACCAATTCAATACGCTCGATGAAGTGCTCGACAATATCGATCAAATCGCTGGCGAAAAACGCAAAGAGAATTTGCGAAACAATCGCGAATTGGCTTTGATGAGCCGCGATCTCGTTCGACTCAGGCGAGATTGCCCAATCGATATTCCTTGGTCACAAATGCGTCCAGGTATTTTCGATCGTCAACAGGCCATGGATTTGTTCCGCGAACTTGGTTTTCGAAAACTCTCCGAGTCTTTTGTCGCACTACTCAAAGACATCGCGCCAGAACCACCTTTCAAATTGCCCACAAACGGTTACTGTACCGTTCGGACGCAAGACCAACTCTGCGAACTCATCAACCACCTCACCATTGCTACCACCATCGCTATTGATACCGAAACGACCTCCACCCGCCCTCGAGATGCGGACCTGGTCGGTATCAGTCTTTCGTGGGCCGAAGGCCAAGCCGCTTACATTGCAGTAGCAGGACCAGCCGGTGAGGAACACCTCGAACTGGCTGCCGTTCGCGATGCCATCGCTCCTTTGCTTGCCAGCTCAGACAAGACTTTTGTAGGCCAAAACATCAAGTACGATGCCATCGTATTGCGGTCGCATGGAATGCCAATTGCAAACATCGGCTTCGATACGATGGTAGCGGATTATCTGCTCGACGCGGGTGGCCGAAATCACGACCTGAACGATATTTCGAAACGGTGGCTTGGCCATACCAGTATTCCAATTGAATCGCTGATCGGTACCGGGAAAGATCAAATCACCATGGATCGTGTTTCGGTTGCAAGCGTTTCGACCTATGCATGCGAAGATGTCGACGTGCCATTCCGGTTGATTGCACCTATGACGGAACGACTCCAAGAGGAGCAACTCCTCGACGTCATGCATCAACTCGAAATCCCTCTCATTGGTGTCCTTGCCGACATGGAAACCGAAGGAATTCGAGTCGACCCATCTCGGCTGAAACAACTCGGGCGCGAGTTTCAACAGCAAGTAGACTCCATACGGTCGCACATTATGGAAATGGCCGAAGAGGAGTTCAATCCAGATAGTCCAAAGCAATTGGCGCACATTCTATTCGAAAAACTCGGGCTACGAGTCGTCAAGAAGACCAAGACCGGCCCGAGCACCGACGCGGAAGTATTGGAAGAACTTGCCGCTGAACATCCACTCCCCGCGAAGATCGTGGAGTATCGACAACTTACCAAACTGATCAACACCTACGTCGAATCCCTGCCGCGATTGATCAGCCCAAATACGGGACGCGTTCATACGTCGTTTCGCCAAGACATCGCGGCAACGGGGCGATTGAGCAGCATCGAACCCAACTTGCAAAACATCCCGGTTCGGACCCCCGAAGGGCGATCCATTCGGTCGGCGTTCTTGCCTCGTGAATCTGGCTGGTCATTGATGACAGCGGACTATTCGCAAATTGAATTGCGTGTGTTGGCGCATTACTGTTGCGATGCATCGCTCGAACATGCCTTTCAAAATGATATCGACATCCACACCAGCGTCGCTGCGCAAGTCAACGGTGTCGACCCAAGTCAAGTAACCAGCGAAATGAGGCGCAGCGCCAAGGCGGTCAGCTTTGGAATCCTCTACGGTCAAAGTCCATTCGGCCTTGCCAAAGCACTTGGTATTTCCAGAACCGAAGCTGGCATGTTTATCGATGCGTACTTTGAAAAATACCCAGGTGTAAGAGAATTTATCGCGACCACATTGAAGACCTGTCGACGACAAGGGTATGTTATCACGATGTCGGGGCGAAAGCGATTCCTTCGCGGAATACGCGATTACGAATCGTTGCCCGAACCCAAGAAAAAACAGTTGCTTGAGCCCGAGCGAATGGCTATCAATACGGTGATCCAAGGCTCGGCAGCTGACATGATCAAATTAGCTATGATCGCATTAAACAAAGAACTCAAATCCTTGGACTGGCCTGCCAGGATGCTGCTCCAAATTCATGATGAATTGATCTTTGAAGTGCAAAATGAGTACGTAAGCCGTTTGGCAAGTGTGGTTCGCGAGATCATGACAACGGTGATGCCGCTCAGCGTTCCCCTCAAGGTTGATGTCAAGCATGGGGCGAACTGGGCTGCTTGTGAGTTGCTATGAACGAACAGCCGCAAAAAAAACCGATTGTGGTCGGAATTGTAGGTGGCGTTGCATCCGGCAAGAGCCAAGTCACGCAGATGCTCGGCGAGATGGGTGCAAGCGTCATCTCAGCAGACAAAATCGCGCACCATGTTCTCTGTTTGCCCGATATTGTTGAGGCACTCATTCAAGCGTTTGGCGTTGGGATCCTGACGGATTCGTCAACCGGTACAGCCCGCAGCGAGCCAACGATCGATCGCAAGAAACTAGGAGCGTTGGTCTTCGGAAGTCAAATCGACTCAAATGCGTCACAGCGACGAAAGTTACTCGAATCCATCGTTCATCCGCGAATCCGCGAAATCGCAAAATCGCAACTCGAATCCATGCAAGCTCTGCCAAGCGTCAACACCATCGTGCTTGATGCTCCACTGCTGATCGATGGTGGCTGGTTGCCCTTTTGCGACAAAGTCATTTTCGTGGACGCACCAGACGAATTGCGAGAAGCATGGGCCGTGCGCCGCGGTTGGTCCGCCGAGGAATTTCGGAATCGCGAATCAGCTCAAATGAGCCTGGCTGACAAGAAAAAAAAGGCGACTGATGTGCTGCAAAACGTGTCGGACCTCAATCATTTGCGGATTGGTTTAGCCCAGATTTTGGACAATTGGCGAGGCAAGTGAAACTCTTCTATACAGATCATTTTGAGCTGCCGCTCCCTTTGGGCCACCGCTTTCCCATGGCCAAATATCGATTGTTGCGAGATAGGATAGTCGGCGATCCATTTCATGCCAATGACGTACTGCTCATTCCAAATGCGGCCACCTTCGAGCAGTTATGCTTGGCGCATAGTTCCGAGTACGTCGAGCGGGTTATCAACGGAAAATTGACCGAGGGTGAAATCAAACGCATTGGATTTCCTTGGACTCTGGAAATGGTCGAACGCTCGCGGCGAAGCAGCGGTGCAACGCTTGCCGCTGCAAGATATGCCCTCGTGGAAGGGATAGCTGCCAACATGGCCGGCGGTACCCACCATGCCATGCGCGAAGCCGGTGAGGGATTCTGCGTTTTTAACGATGCGGCGATTGCTTTGTTGACATTGCTAGACAAAGGTGCGATAAAACGCGGGGTCGTCATCGATTGCGACGTGCATCAGGGGAATGGGACGGCTCAAATCTTGGCCGGCAATCCGAATACTTTTACTTTTTCTATTCATGGTGCTAAGAACTTCCCCCTCAGAAAATTCCCAAGCGATCTCGATATCGATCTGCCTGACGGTACGAATGACGAGCAATATTTAGGGTCGCTCCGACTAGCCTTGGCAGAGGTGCTTTCCCACGGACCATTTGATCTCGCGATCTATTTGGCGGGTGCAGACCCATTCCAAGGCGATCGGCTTGGCCGACTGAAGTTGACGAAACAAGGCTTAGCCAGTCGCGACGAAATGGTTCTGCGAACATTGAGATCACAAGGAATTCCTATCGCTATTGCGATGGCTGGCGGGTACGCTCATTCCATTATCGATATCGTAGACATCCACGCGCAAACGATCCGAATTGCATCGCATTTGCAAAACACAAACTGCCACCCGTATCTCCTTCCTCCAATCGACTGAACAATGGAAATCGTAATCACTGCTGTTGGGCCTGATAACGTTGGCCTAGCTGACCCGATCATTCACGATGTCACTTCTCGCGGTGCCAACATCGCAGAAATTCAAATGTATGACCACGACGAAGCGGCTGTCTTCGCAATGATGTGCCGCATTCAGATTGGCAAAGAGCATTTGATTCCGATTCGAACGACGATGAAGCAAATTGCGGCACAGAAAATGCTCGAGATTCGAGTTTGGAGCCCAGAGGAACACGCTTCCAAGCCGAATTTAGCTATTTGCACCACGTTGCTGGAGCATACGCCCAGGGCGATCCTGCAAGCCGTTCGAGATGGTCTCATCCATGCAACGCCATCCGTCGTCATTGGCAACCGCAGAAAATGCGAATCACTAGCCCAAGAGTTTGGCGTTCCGTTTGAATACATCGGTCGCGAGGACGGATCCGCCGATGATGACGAGATGGTGCGAACGATTGATCGCTACAATGCAGACTATGTTGTCTTGGCAAGGTACATGCGAGTGTTGCCCCCCGACACTTGCTGGAAATTTGCGGGGGGGCGGATCATCAACTTGCACCATGGTTTGCTTCCGAGCTTTCGTGGCTTGAAGCCTTACCATGATGCTTTCGCCGCAAGAATGCTGACGTTCGGAGCAACATGCCATTTCATCGTGCCGGAATTGGATGCGGGCAACCAGACTATCAATCAAACGACGTTTTCCGTCCCGCCGGGCAGCAAACTAGAAGACATCATTGCTCAAGGTCAGCAATACAACGAACCAACCTGTTTGGTGGAAGGGCTTCGCCGCGTAATTGACCGGGAGGTGCAATTGCATTTCCACCGAGTCATCGTGCGCGCCCAACTAGGATAAGAAATGACCGAGAGTCGCCGTTCAGCAGATGGTCGCAGACTCACGAACCATCCTTTCGACCAAGAAGCGAATCGATCGAGTCATCGAGTAACGGCAAAATGCGAAGAAGCCGGCACGGCATGTTGCAAGCTCCAGGAACAGTTGAGGACAACTGTTCTACATTGTAGAGCAGTTGTCCTCAACTGCTTGGACTTAATCGAAGTCGCCCAATTTGCTCCTTTGCGTCGTGCGCAAAGTAATCGCGATCGATCATGTCTTGGGAGCGCCGCATTGTTGACTCTAAGCGAAAATTTCGTTTACGACCCGACCGGCTACATCGGTTAAGCGAAAATCGCGACCGCCGTAGCTATAGGTCAGCTTCTCGTGATCGATTCCTAGCAAATGCAAAAGCGTTGCGTGAAAGTCATGCACATGAACCCGATCTTGCTGAGCATAGAATCCATACTCGTCTGTGGCACCGTAGGATATTCCTTTTTTGACTCCGCCGCCTGCAAGCCAATACGTAAACGCATGGGGATTGTGGTCGCGACCATTCTTTCCTTGCGCCGTGGGCGTCCGACCAAATTCGGCACCCCAAATAACGAGCGTCTCTTCGAGCAATCCTCGTGCCTTCAAGTCCTTGAGCAGCCCAGCGATTGGGCGATCGACTTCAGCCGCCAACTCCGTGTGCTTCTCCTTTAATGCATCATGTTGATCCCAATAGGCGTGACTTACTTGAACAAAGCGAACGCCCGCCTCGCTCATTCGTCTTGCCAACAAACATTGACGACCAAAGTTCTCGGTATTGGGTGTATCAATTCCATAGAGTTTCATGGTCGCTTCCGTCTCACCACTTAAATCCATAACGCCTGGTGTTTCGGTTTGCATGCGAAAGGCAAGTTCCATCGATTGAATTCTCGCCTCTAGATTGGAATCCGCCCCATCTCGTTCAAGCTGTTGTTGATTCCATTGCTGGGCCAAATCAAGTTGTGCCCGAACCTCGGTTTGCGAAAGAGTTGCATTACCGAGATTGCTGATTTTTGCAGTCTTCATCGATTCGCGGCTATTACCGATTCGCGTCGCTTGATGCTGCGCGGGCAAGAATGCGGAACCAAAGTTTTGAACTCCGCCGTGCCCGAGCGTTGGGTTGATCGTAATGAAGCTTGGCAAGTTTTCATTTTCGCTTCCCAAACCATAACTGACCCAGGCCCCCATGCTCGGCCGAACAAATGTGTCGCTGCCCGTATGAATCTTAAGCAGTGCGCCACCGTGGGCTTCATTCGATCCATGCATCGATTTGAGAAACGTGATGTCATCTGCGCAAGCACCCACTTCCGGAAACAGATCGCTCACCCAAGCACCCGATTCGCCATACTGTTTAAATTTCCACGGACTTGCGAGCAAATTGCCGGTTTGGGAAAACTGCACTCTCGGTTTGTCAAATGGCAGCGGCTTCCCGTCGTCGGCTATCAACTTGGGTTTGTAGTCAAAGGTGTCAACATGCGATGGACCGCCATGCATAAAAAGAAAGATGACACGTTTGGCGCGAGCGGGGAAATGCAAACCCTCGATCGTTTTGGCTTGCAGCAATTGTTGTTCGAGAAACGACGCAAGGAACAGCCCACCAAAACCGTTTCCAGCGTTCTGTAACATCTGTCTGCGTGAAATTTTATTCAACATAAAAAAACTCGTTGGTTAGCAGTAGCGAGCGGCACACGCGGATCCATTGTTCAACGGACGAGTTCATGCCCGATAGACTCGGCGTTTGATTATTCGATTCTGGTGCGGTTGATGCAGGAATTGAACTTTGGGCCAAAACCTGTGCAAGCGAGTTGCACTCGGATTGCTTCGGAAGGCGTCCCAGCAAGGATTTGGTAGCAATCGCAAATCGTTCGGCATCGTTTTGAGTCATCGCATGCAATTTGGATGCAAACTGCTTTCCGATCTCCAGTGGCAACGGATTATTCATCAGGAACAACGCTTGGTGTGGAACGATGGTATTGGATCTGCGGTCCACTGAGACACCCGGTTCAACGTAGTCAAAGGTCGTCAAGTAGTCCGACATTGCCGCTCGATTTACATCGAGATAGATGGTTCGTCGCATGTTGCCGATGCCTTGCGCACCCTCGATGTGTGGGTTGGTAGGAACGGACATGTTCTGCGATTCCCCGCCGAGATTAAGACTGAGCAGGTCACCGATCGATAGCAACGAGTCTCGCAAAACCTCAGCTTCCATTCGGTGTTTGTTTTGCCTCCAAAGCCATTTATTGTCAGGATCCTTGGCTTCCGCTAACGGGTCCCGATGGGAGCTCAATCGATAGACGGCAGATAAAACGATTTCGCGATGAAGCCACTTGAGAGACCAATCGTGAGCGACGAAGTCGTCGGCCAACGAATCCAGCAATTCGGGATGGGATGGTTGCTCGCCACGAAATCCAAAATTGGAAGCTGTTGAAACCAATCCTTGGCCGAAGTGACCTTGCCAAATGCGATTCACGATCACACGTGCGGTCAATGGGTTCGAATTGTCTGAAATCCAATTCGCGAGTTCCAATCGCCCGGAAACGCCTTCGGGAATCTTCAAATCGGGAGCATCTGCGCCTTCGCGAAAGACTCTAGGAACGGTTCTAGCCAATGGTGTCCCTGCCGTCTGCAAATGATTTCCGCGAACGTTGACAGCCACCAATCGAACCTCCGCCTCTTGGACGGCCATCGCGCGTGCCGCAATCGGCTTGGCTTTCTCCATATCCGCAACTTTGGTTTTGAGAGCCGAGAAACTCGCTTTCTCCGACTCCGTGAGCGTTTCCTCAAACTTATCCGGAGCGAGAAAAGACTCGCTTGCGTCGAATAGCTGTTTGTGGATTTTTAGCGTCTCTTTCGATTGAATCTTCCCCTCATTCGTTCTCGGTGCATCGAGAATTTCCACGAAGGCCTGGTTGAGCAGTGCGCCGTAAAGACCAATCAGTTCCAGCTTCGTTTTTGGAGCTGGAAAAGCGATAACTCTTGAATTCCATACCTTTGTTTTGGCAACATCCGTTGCAAGTTCACGCCATAGAGTATCCGATTCGCTGGCAAAAGACTCAGGCGGAGTTGCATGGAGTTTCCGCCAAAGAGCGAAAACATCATCGTCCTTTTTTGTCGCTGACTCACTCTGCAGAATCGTCAGCCACTTGCCGATCGATGCGTTGCTCTGAGAAAATTCCGGATTGGAAACGACTTCGGAATCTTGTAGGTGCATGGCTGCCAACAGCAGATGCAACTGCTTGGTAAACGAGCGTTCTTGAAAGCGACGTTGGGTCGTGTTGAGTTCGGCTTTCGATTGGTCGAGAGCTTGTTGGTACACAGCGATCTTCTTGGCTTGCGCTTCGTCCGGCAGCGCTCGCTCGTTCCACTGCGACACAAAATTGAGATGCTCCATCGACTTGGTGCTATGCATGATCCCAGCCAATGAGTAATAGTCGCTGGCGAGGATTGGGTCGAACTTGTGGTCGTGACATCGAGCGCAGCCAAGAGTCAAACCTAGAAACACCTTGCCGACCGTATCAATTTGTTCGTCGACTAAGTCCGCAACCAATTTTGGCTTGTCTTGCTCTGCAAGCATCTTAGGTCCAATCACCAGAAAGCCAGTTGCCGTTATCAGTCTGCGTTGCTCTTCTTCGCTGGAACTGTTGGATGCAGAAAGTAAGTCGCCAGCAAGTTGCTCCCTAATAAATTGATCGTAGGGCACATCTCGGTTAAACGCTTCGACTACGTAGTCGCGATAACGCCAAGCGACTGGATAACGGTGATTTTCATCCGCTCCGTTTGAGTCCGAGTAACGAGCCAAGTCAAGCCAATAACGGCCCCACCGTTGTCCGTAAGTAGATGACGCCAACAATTGATCGACAACCCGTTCGAAGGCATCCTCGGCTCGATTGTTAACGAACGCGTCGACCTCTTCCCCAGTCGGAGGAATGCCGATAAGATCGATGTAAACTCTTCGAAGCCATGTCGATCGGTCGGCTTCCGGAACGGGTTGCAATCCGTTCGCGACGTGCTTTTCCCCAAGGAATGCATCGATCGACTTGCGACACCATTGAGACGTCGTTGTTGGGATCGGAACATGCTTCCTCGGCATGAACGACCAATGCTGCTTTGCCGTGGTCCAATCGATCTTTTCAAGCTTCGTTTTTTGCGCTGGTCCATCGCGAGGGTCGGGTGCCCCCATTTCAATCCACTTTGAAAACGCCTCCACAACCTCTTTAGGAAGTTTATTCGAAGGAGGCATTTTGAGGTCTTGGTGTCGAAGTGCGTTCAGCAGCAGGCTCTTGCTCGCATTTCCTAAGTCCAATGTTGGCCCAGAATCGCCACCGCTCCTGATTCCCGCTTGGGTGTCGAGCAGTAGTCCTCCTGCGGCTTCCTCTGAGGTAGCGGAGTGACACTCATAGCAATGCTGAACGAGAATGGGTCGAATTCTACTTTCAAAGAACTCTATACCCACATCATCTGCGAAAGAACTGCTTACGATGCTAGTTCGCATTACGAAGGGTACAATCGCCAGGATGGCAGCGGTGTGGAAGAACACCGTCAACCGATTTGCGGAACGCATTGGGTGGGAGCTTGCAATACAAGCGTGGGAAGGAGAGTCGAAGGTACGTTACTCGTTTAAATTGTAGTCCTTGGGAAACGGCTTGGCAACCAAACAGGACACAGCCGACAAAAGTCAAAGTAGTAGGCACGTTCCATGTGCCGTCCACCAGGAATCCCGGCAAAAGCTCGACTGCGAACGGCACGGCGGAGCGGTTACTCGTTCCCAGGCTCTGCCTGGGAACGCATTGGTGTGGAGGCTCCTGCCTCCCGAGTTCACAAACTAAGGATGCATTTCGGCGAGGCGGAGCCTCGCTTGCATTGAGTTACCAGGCAGAGCCTGGTAACTAGATTGCACACGGCTTGGCAACCAATCAGGACATTTTTGCGAGCGGCCTGCCGCTCGACTCAATGATCGAAATGATCGAACGCTTATTTCATTTCTTGCCTGACAAAATCCGGCCGAGCTCTCGTGTTCAAGGCTTCCCAGGGTTTAGGATAATAGTAGAGAGGGACGCTTGGCCCCCTGTGGTTTGCATAATTGCCGTTGCAGTAATTGGTTTTCCAAGCCATTGCCTCCTGGCTCGATGGCTCAATCTTGTATGCAACGTAGCCGGGGACATATCGCGGACGATTGTAAACTTGACGATATTCCGGAATCGAATTCCATATGTGATGGGAGAAAATGTCTTGGCGTTGAAGTGCTGGATCCAAATACGTTCCAGAGAGAAAGTCTCCACCCAAGCTGGTCGAGCTATACGCAAATGCCATTGCGCTTACCGAAAGTACCGCTAGGAGTCGTCGTATTGCCATTATCACAAACCTCTGGTTGGATGGAAAACAAGTGCACCGACAGAGTTTTCGAATCCGCGTGGCAATCAATTTCACTTAAGGAAGCAGAATGCAAGGATTTGCGAATGCTGGCGATTGTGCAATGATGATGAGTCAGGTTTTACCGGCAAACAGGTTTGAATCGATTGAAAAAACCCGAATTTCGGCTAACTCAACCTTGGATATCTGGGCGGGATGGGTCCTATGAGGAAGATTTGTTGCTCACTACAATCTTGATGTAAATTGGACACAACCGACAAAAGTCAAAGTAGTAGGCACATTCCATGTGCCGTCCACCGAGAATCCTGGCAAAAGCTTGACGGCGAACGGCACGGCGGAGCGTGCCTGCTACTTTTGTCAGCTGTGTTAAATTGGACTTCCCAGAACATGCCATATCCGGCTTTCGGTAGTTGACTTACTAACCCACAGGTTTCGCTAAGGAAGGTTTGAACATGAACAACAGGATAGATCAAGAATCAGCCCGATTGATTTTTTGTTTAGAACCGGATCGCTCGTCGGCTGGTCGATGCAAGAGCATGGTTTTCTTTGTCGTTTTCACCGTTTCCGTTGGAATGTGGCATGCAGGTTCAAGCTCGGCTCAAGCTCCATTGGAGCAGCCACCCGTAAGTTACGCGATTTACAGTGCACCAGCTTACATTTCCACTTCAAGCGTTTCGGGTCCGAGCACAAGGAATTGGGCCTTGGATGTCGCGAATGCGCAGACGAACCTGAATAGCGATCGACTGCCAGATATCGGAGTTGCACGTCAGAGGCTTGATCAGGCCATGAACGAGCTTGAGAACTTTTTGGCTACGTCACCACAGCATCAGGCGGACTGGCTGGCATTCTTGAACTGGACTGATCTTCGCGAACAAATCAGCAGTCCTGCTCCCGACCCAAAAAGCCTGGTCCAAATCGAAAAGAACTTTCGCCAGAATTATTTCGGGCTTGAGATGAGCAAATTTACGAATGTTCGCGACGCGTTGAAGAGTTACACGCATGCTTTGCGGTTCAGTTCAAACCGTCCACAAACGATCGCAATTTTAAAGGATCGGTTGACGAAATTGTCTGAACAACTGCAGATGCCTCAGTTCTCGCAAGACTTTGCTAACACGCGAGACATCGGTCAAATGATCGCAAATCTATCGCAGTCGAATCAGTCGACCGATTTGGTGAACGCGGTTCGGGGCAACTATTCAAGAGCCAATGCCCGAGTTCTCATTTCTTCCGAATTCTTGACTCAGAAATTCACCAAGCCGGTGTATGAGCCCAATCCTGTCAATGAAGTGATTCTTGGTACACAGCTTATTGGACAGAGCGTGATGCAGGGATTTGTTACTCCGCAATTACTCGACAGTTCCTCCAATGCTGCTCTTCGTTTGAACTTGAGCGGAAACTTTTCAAGCCAGAATATTGGCTACAACCGTTCGGTGAAGTTGCATACGCAGGGTTACGGCACGGTTTCAGCCAGCGAGACGATCGCATTGACCGATCATGGTCTTGTTACACTAAACGACACGAGCGTTGATGCAGGCCTTTCAAGTCAGATTGACAGCATCGAAGCGAAACTACGAATCGTTCGTAAGATTGCAGCGAAGCAAGCCGCGAAACAAAAGCCGGAAGCAGACGCGATCGCGGAGGGACGTCTTGAGACACGCTTGCGCGATCAATTTCACAGGCAGCTCAGCCAGCAAGTTTCGCAAGCCAATGAAAAGATTAAGACGCCGGATTTGCCTGTGTTGAGGCGACTTGGGCTCGAACAACCCACGCGAATAACTTGGAGTTCGCCTCAATATCTGGCATTGCTTTGGAAAGTACAGGACGGGCCCCAATTGGCTGCTCCAGTGTCCTGTCCGCTCGTAGTAGAGCCGAACGGAATTACTGTCCAGTTACATGAGTCGGTCATTACCAATATCACCGATCCGATCCTTGCAGGTCGCATTCTTCGCAACACGGAAATGGAATCTTTTGCCGCCCAGTTCGCAGACGTTTTAGGTAGCAAGCCAGTTCTCAAGCCACAAGACGATCAGCCTTGGGCACTTACATTTGAAAACTACCATCCCGTCGAGGTTCAACTGGATGACTCGCTAGTTACGTTCCGAATTCGAACGACCAAACTAGATCGAGGTGACCAAGTCGTAGACCAAGACGCATCCATCGAAGCATCGTATCGAGTTACGTTGATCGACGGCGCCATCCAACTGGATCGACAAGGAGAAGTTAAGATCGACTTTACAGGCAAACAGCAACGTGGCGTTCGCGCGGCTTCGCTACGAAACTTGCTTAAGAAGCAGTTCGCAGATGTCTTCAAGGAACAATTACTTGACACTCCGTTGCGAGTAACGGATCGTTTGCCGAGCGAATTGCAAGGTTTGCAACTCACATCGGTCCAAGTGGATGACGGATGGATCCAAGCTCACTTGCGATAATGGCAACGTTCTATGAATGGTATGGTCAAGACTGCTCTGTCTGTGAATGTCAACAAAGTTGCGTTGTTGCGAAACACGCGACTCCTTAAAATTCCATCCGTTGTGAGAGCCTCCCGGATATGCTTAGAGGCAGGAGCGCATGGCATTACGGTTCACCCGCGTCCAGATGAACGGCACATACGTTCGACGGACGTCTACGAGATTGCAGAGCTTCTCAAAAACTGGCCCAATGCGGAGTTCAATATCGAGGGCAACCCATTTCATAACTTAATGGAGTTGATTCGCTCTGTCCGGCCAGATCAAGCGACGTTTGTTCCGGATAGCGTTTCGCAAAGTACCTCGGATCATGGCTGGGATCTCGTGGCTGACGCCGATAAACTAAGGCCCCTAATCCAAGAATGCAGAGAGCTTGGCGTTCGAGTCAGTTTGTTCATGGATCCGCTTGCAGATCAGATCCCGCTCGCCAAAGAACTCGGGGCGGATCGCGTAGAGCTCTATACGGAATCCTGGGCCAGGGCTTTTCAGAACAGCGCTCATGTATCAACTCTGAGCAAGTTTGTCGAATCCGCCAAGGTGGCAATCCAATCAGGCGTGGGGGTCAATGCAGGCCATGATTTAAGCCTGGAAAACCTGACGCCATTTCTAAAGGCTGTGCCAGGAGTAAGAGAAGTTTCCATCGGCCATGCCCTCATCAGCGACGCATTGGAGATGGGTTACTCCAACACGGTAAGAGCTTATTTGGACCGCATCGAAGCCGCCGATTTCAAGGATTTTACGTTGTAAGTGTTTTTTTGACCGATATTTAAAGCTAGAATCCGAATGCGACTGCCGATGGTAATTTAGCTTTGATGTCCAAGGGATTCGAAAATCACTTGGAAATTCACCGGGTGGCTCGCGCCGCTCCGTGAAAGGGCGAGCGGCAGACTGAAAAAACAATCATAACCCGAAACGTAAGTGAGGGACCTGCGAAATTGTCCCTCGCTTACGCTTCGGGTTGGGGTAATGCAATCTGCCCCTCGCTTAAGAACACTTGATTGACCCTAAAGTGAGTGCGATTTGGCTCGCGGACTCCGTTAAAACACGACCCAATGTGGAATCTACCTCTTAAAAACCCGACCCTATTGATTGGCCTTAAATTGGGTCTTGGCGCGGGTTTTTTGTTGTTTTGTTCTAGTTTTGCGGATGCGCAGCCGTCGGGAATCGTGGTCTCGTTAACCGATACTTCGTACTCTGCAACAAGCCCGTCGCTTTGGGGGACGGACACACTTTTTCACCCAGAGCAGGGGCTTCGCGGTGCTGCATCGTGCGCTACCGCAAGCTGCCACAGCGGGCCAAAAGTCGGCGTGTCAAAGGAAACAACATACCGAGGATCCGAATATTCGCTTTGGCTTGAGAATGATCCTCATGCTCAATCATGGCGGACCCTCTGTTCGGACCAGTCTGCAAAGATCATGTCGAAACTTGGGATCTTGCTCGACGGAAAAGTGGTTAAGGCAGACGCCTATCAAAACTGCCTGGCATGCCACAACACAGACCGACAAGTTGCCGCTGACAACATCACTCCTCGGATTGCAGAAGGAGTAGGGTGCGAATCGTGTCACGGCGCATCGGAGCGATGGTACGATCGACACTTTCAAAGCCTCGAAGCCAAACAGTTGGCGGTCTCAAGCCTAGGCCTTGCAGATACGAATGCACTTGTTCAACGTGCGAAGGTCTGCACGCTTTGCCATGTCGGCGGAAAAGATCGGGATATGAACCACGACTTGATCGCTGCAGGGCATCCGGCCTTGTATTTTGATTTGGCGGTGTATTATGAGTCGTATCCTAAGCACTGGCGCGACGCAGAACAGACCGATCCAAACTTTCGTTCGAGGCTTTGGTTGGCTGGCCAAATAGCCATGGCGGATTCTGAGCTTGAATTGCTGCAGGCGCGGGCATTGAAATCGCTCCCAGTCTCAACTTGGCCGGAATTGTCGAGCTACCAATGCACTAGTTGCCACGTTTCGCTCAACGGAATCCCAAAACCAATCCATTCGATCGATCGTGACTTAATTGGTAGTGGCCGGGCTCCGAGCCGAGACTGGAATCTCGGCGGAGTCGAAGCCCTATCCACGTATCTCAATCGGTCGATACCCGAATTGGACAATCGTGCAGTAGTACTTCGTTCGACCATGGAAGCTCCCAACCCAAGCGTTTCGAAGATTTCCGAACAAGCGACCGGTTTGAGAAATCTAATCCACCAAAGTCTTTACGCGACAGGAGACCTTTCACTTTGTCGCTGGACGAACTCAAGGCAGATGAGCTTTAGCGCATCGCGATTTCAAAATGCAAGTCGCATGAGCAATTGGGAGTATGCCTCTGGCACGTACATATCCGCCTGGGCATCCTCGCAAGCAATGCGTTCTACCGAACTTGATCAGGCGATGCAAACGATTCGCCATGCGCTCGTGTTTCCGTTAGACACACAATCACCGAAATTCCCAAGGCGGGCAGAATCGACAAATCCCCCGAACCTAGAACAGTGGCATTCCGCCTTGCGAAAAGCAAAAATGGAACTCTTAGAAAGCACTGTCAAATGATCCATCGATGGATTGGCGTTCTATTGTGCTTTTGTTTTTGGTTCCAAACTTTGGGGATAACTCGAGCCGACGACCTTTCCCTTGGCAATCTTTCGGAAAGAAAAACGGATGGACTTGGTGAGATCGGCGTAAAAGAATGTGCAGCCTGTCACAGTGCTCCCAGCCCAATCTATGAGCAACTCAAAGTCACTCGCTTTATCAGGTTGGTCGAAGCCAAAGAATGGTTCGAGCGAGACAAGCACGCGTACGCGTATCATTTGGTTCGACAGGATTTGCCGGAAGCAGACCTCGAACGGCCGGAAAACAAGTCGAACAAACTGTCCGTCGAGATTCGCAAACGATTGAAGTGGCCGGTAGGTCAAGTTGGCGACGCGATGTTTCAAGCCAAATGTTTGACTTGTCATGCAGGAGTCGACTTGAGTTTACCCTCCCCGTCACAAGAAGTCCTCCAAACCAATTTGCAGTTCGGAGTTCAATGCGAGGCGTGTCATGGCCCTGGCTCGGAGTACACCAAGACGGATCAGCATCAACAAGTCTCTTGGAGAGCGAAGACTCCAGCGGAAAAATCAAAGCTAGGAATGTGGGATCTTGCGTCCCCCTCGACGTGCGCCGACGTTTGTTTGAGTTGCCATCTTGGAAGCATTACACAAGGTCGTTTTGTTTCTCACGATATGTATGCAGCAGGGCATCCTCCCTTGCCCCCCTTCGATCTACAAACATTTCTGGATGCAATGCCGCCGCACTGGCAAACCATCCAAAATAAACCTTACCAAGCCGCAACAGACAAGCAACAAACACAAGAGTTTGTTTTGCAAAGTGAGTATTACTTGGCACACTATGACCTACAATCGCTCGGGCCGATGGACAAAATCGAACAAGCCATCAAGTCGAGTTACGATCGAACCCGACGCAGCATGATCGGCGGACTCGTTGCGAACGACAACGGGATCAAGTTGATTCATGCTGCTGCCGCGCAAGCCCAGGTAGAGCCGAACAATTGGGGTGATTTTTCGATGTATGATTGCATGGGATGCCACCAGGAATTGTCGAAGAGCAAAGTTCGATGGCGCCCAGATTCAAGAATTCCAGGTCGTGCGTTCCCTTCGAATTGGCTCTCGCTCGAACACCCATCGCTCCATAAAACCAACGCATCGAACCACGATCGCTTGACGAATGAGATGTTTGCTGCGTTCAATGCGGTCCCATTTGGTGATGCAAAGAAACTAGCAGCCCTTTCTAACGATCACCTCGTATCTCTGGCCGATCGATTTCGAGATCGAAATCGAATGGAGCGGCAAATCATGTCGGAGGCAGATGTCAAGCACTGGCTGCAGGTATTGCTTGCCGATCGCGAGGAAAAGCTCACCGACTACTGGATGGCCAAACAGACAGCTTGGATGGTAACCGTCGCAGTCAAGGAACTTGTCGATCATGGTGTACTGTCGAGAAATGCGATTCAGGCAAACCTCGATGAATTGAGCCAATTGCTTTCCCTCAATATACAGATCCCACCCAATGCGAGCGTGCTCGATGCGCAGAAGAGCACACTCGAGATTGCTGGATCGTTTGATGCAGTTCGCTGCAGAACGTTGATTCGCGAGTTGGTCGAGACTGCGTTGTCCACCAAGTGATATCAGCCGACAACACCTGGAATCCTGGCATAAGCTTGACTGCGAACGGTTAAACGACCAAATCAACAAATCCCAAGATTGTGACCCTTTCTTCCAATGAAAAACCAATATGAAACAACCTATGCGTGAGTGGACTGCAGTATTTTTGCTCTTGTCACTTGGTTCAAGTTTGTACGCAACGGATCCGGAGCGTCCGAATATTGTGTTCATCTTTGCCGACGACTGGGGGCGTTGCGCGAGTGCTTATTCCAAACTGGATGGAACAGGTACCTTCAACGACGTAGTTCAAACTCCGAACTTTGATCGAGTGGCGGCCGAAGGTGTCTTGTTCCGGCGGGCTTTTGTCTCGGCCCCGAGCTGCACACCATGTCGAAGCGCATTGTTATCCGGTCAACACTTTTGGCGAACCGGTCGAGGGGCTATTTTGCAAGGTGCTGTTTGGGATAACTCAATCCCAGCTTATCCGATGCTATTGCAAAAGTCGGGATACCACATGGGTGAGACCTACAAAGTGTGGAGCCCTGGTGCGCCCGTGGATGCTCCCTACGGTGCGGGAAAGTACGCATATGAAAAAGGGGGGAGTCGATTCAATCAATTTTCGGAGAACGCAACGAAGATGGTGGCCAACGGAAAGTCCATCGAGTCGGCCAAGCAAGAACTGGTTTCCGAAATCAAAACGAACTTCGACGCCTTTCTGAACAATCGAAATGCGTCACAACCCTTCTGCTACTGGTTTGGGCCAACCAATGTCCACCGCAAATGGATTCGAGGATCAGGCAAAGCCCTGTGGAACATCGAGCCGGATTTATTGAAGGGAAAGCTGCCGCCATTCTTTCCGGATGTTCCCGAAGTTCGCGAGGATTTCGCTGACTACCTGGGCGAAGTGCAGGCCTTGGACGCATCGATTGGCATCATGCTGAAAAAGCTGGAAGAGATTGGCGAACTCGATAGCACGTTGATCGTCATCAGTGGCGACCACGGACCACCTGGATTTCCGCATGGCAAATGCAATTTGTATGATTTCGGATCCAGTGTTTCTTTAGCGATGCGATGGGGAAACCGCTCTCGTGGTCGTGTGGTGGACGACTTAGTTAGTCTTACGGACTTGGCCCCAACGTTTCTGGAGTTAGCAGGCGTTGAGATTCCAGCCACGATGACCGGGCGCAGTCTAGTCAAGCAACTAACGTCCGATAAGTCGGGACAAGTCGAGCCCACGCGCACGGAAGTGTTCATCGGACGTGAACGCCATGTGGAAAATGCGAGAGCCGACTTTATGCCCTATCCTCAACGATCTATTAGGACACGGGAATACTCGTACATCCTCAATTTCAAGCCAGATCGTTGGCCATTGGGCGATCCCTATCGGCTCGATAGCGACAACGAGCCGACTGCGGAAGAAATCACGGAGACCACAAGGGTAACACTGCCAGACGAGGATGCCGGCCCGTCCAAGGCCTGGTTGGTTGAAAATCGCAAAGATCCACAATGGAAGCCTTTCTTTGAACGCGCGTATGCGAAACGACCTCGCGAAGAATTATATGATTTGCGAACGGACCCGCATCAAATGACGAACGTTGCCGGCGACAGCAATTACGCGTCCGTGCGGCAAGAGCTTGAAAGGCGATTGCTTGATGAGTTGACAAAAACGGGTGACCCAAGAATGATCGACGACGGTCGATTCTTCGAAACGCCACCGATGTCAGGCCCTGTCCGGAAGGAAACTCGGTGAAGCATTTTCGTCGATGCGTTAAGCCTACAGGATGGCGAGAGGGTTTCGAGGTTGTTCTAGTGTGCCGCGTGTCACCCCGACGCGATTCTCAGCCTTCAACGATTTCCAGACTGTCGGCCCGTCGATTCTTCCCGCGAGCAAGTCTCGATAGAGCCCAAGTAGCCGCTTTGTTTCGTTCGCTGGGGCGTCTCGCAAGAGTTCGATTCGAAAGTACTTAATTCCCATCCGAATCAGCTTTGGCGTCGCTTCGGCACCACTTTGAGCATGTCCATTGTAAAGCGTGTTGCGACATCCAATATCTGCGTGCAGGACGTGCTCAACTCCCAAACGGTCTTTCAATTTCACTTCATGCCGATCGCAAGGGCGACCGCAATTGGATTTGTTGGTTCCCTGCGACAAAACCGTGCAAAAGACGCAGTGCTCCATATGGAACATGGGCATGTGCTGATGTATGACAACCTCTAACCAGGCTTTCGGCAATACAGCGACCAACTCCGTCAGTTGGTCGCGATTCAAATCGTAGGACGAAGTGAGACGGCTCAAACCACGGGACATCAACCACTCGGCCGTCAGCGGATTCGTAATGTTCAATGAGAAATCGCCGATGGTTGGAATGCCGTGTTGCTTCGCATAGTCCAGTGCCGCTAAGTTCCTTACCAACCATCCGTCTGCATTGTGCTTGGCCATCGCCTTGAACAACCCTAGTTCACCTGGTTTCTGGATGCGGAGCGTTGCGATATGGATCGTTGCCTCCGCTTCGCGTGCTTCTTGGACCGCTTGTCGATATTCGCGAATGTCGTGAAAGTCAACGTACACCGCTTTTTGCCCATGCGACAGAACTTGACGCAACTGTTCCATCGTTCGGACCAAGACCGATAAACAAACGCTTGCACCATCGCTGACTGGCTCCAACTCTGGGAGAATGCGAGCAGAAATGCCCAATTCATCGATCCGGCGATCGACAACTGCCACCCGAACCTTATCAAGTTGATCGAGCATGATTTTTCGCAGCTCGCCCAAAATGCTCAAGGGAACCATAGGCTCACCAAGGATTTCCGCAGTCAAGGATCGCAACTCGTAGGGCGAGTTGCCCAACCGCGAGAATTGCCGTTGAAGGTCTTCTACGGACGTCGGGTGCTTTCGTGCCATTTCCGGCTTATGCAGACTGTGGATTTCCAAAGTTTGTTGTTCGCCACTCAGGTCCTTCCAGTTTATCGTTGCGGAAATCGGCGATCCCACCGCCACGCGAAGGACAACATCAATGGGGATTTTCCTTATAAAATGTTCGGAAGCGAAACTGGCCCGAAGTCTCTTGCTCAGTTGAGGTGAATCGGTCTGCCATAGCGTTTGACCGGATTGCACCTCTGCATTCTTCAACAACCCATTTTGAAAAGCCAGCTCCACGCGACCGCTGGAGGGATTGTCCGTCGGCATGCCGTTGACGAAGACTTGAAAGATGCGGCCGCCAATCTCAGAGCCTGCAATCCGATCGCCTTGCAGAACAACTCCATCTCCTTTGATCAGTGGCGATTCCAAATCAACGACGAGACGTTCTCCTTTTAACGAGACTACCTTACCGACCAGAACACCTCGTTTTGCGCTGGTGATGCCTGGGACCAATCGTTTGTGATTGCAACCCTCTAGCCATCCTGGGGTAAAGCCTCGCGAGAAACTCATCTCCATTTCGCGTTTGGTTTGCTCGGTCCAGTTCAATCGTCGACCCTCCATCGCAGCATCAATCGCTTTGCGATAGTGACCGACGATGTTGGCAACATATTCAGGTGTTTTGAGTCTCCCCTCGATCTTGAGTGAGCAGACCCCTGCATCGATCAAATCCGGAACCAGCTCGTAACCGGCTAGGTCTTGAGGCGACAACAAATATCGATTGTCCTCCAAGTTGCGTTGTACCCCATCACAAATCAGGTCATAGTTCAAGCGGCAGGCTTGAGCGCATTGCCCTCGATTGGCACTTCGACCACCGAGCGATTCGCTGGTCAAGCACTGCCCGCTATAGGCGACGCACAATGCACCATGAACAAAGGTCTCAACAGGCATCTTCGTCGCGGCTGTAATCTTGCGGATCTCCGAAAGCGAGAGCTCACGAGCGAGCACAACGCGATCGATTCGCAGTGACTCGATGGCGTGAATGGTCTCGGCTGAGGTCATGGTCATTTGTGTGCTTGCGTGTACGCTTAGTTGCGGACATACCTCATGAATCAATCGGACCGCTCCCAGGTCTTGAACCAACACGGCATCAACTCCAGCGGCCGCAAGCTGAGCAACGTGCTTTTCGAATTGTGCGAGTTCGTCGGTGAAGACAAGCGTGTTGAGCGTTACATAGCCAAGAACACCTCGCCGATGCAACAAACGCATAAGCTCAGGAAGCCCCTCAAGCGAAAAATTCACAGCCCGAGCCCGAGCATTGAAGCCAGCGTCCAGACCAAAATATACGGCGTCAGCACCATTTTCGATCGCCGCATGAATGCATTCCCAATTTCCTGCCGGGGCCAACAGCTCGGGCGCTGGCCTCGCGGAGGACATGTCGTCCGTCATTTAAAAAATCTTTCCAAAAATTAATATTTGCATGGATCGGCTTTACATTGAGCCTCTCATTCTATGCTCTTCAGGATCAACAAGAAGGTCAATATTTGAGGCATTTTTGCTCAATGCAACGCTTCGCGTGCCACGGTTCCCAAGTTGCGCGTCGTGTAAGGCGCGCGTCAGACTGAAAACTACCAATGATAACCCGATACGTAACGGCTTGTTGATTCAATGGTACGACGGACTTCCTAGTCCGTCGAATTCCCCATGGACGGACTTGGAAGCCCGTCGTACCGCCCTTACCCAATAACGACTTCACTAAATCAACAGCCCGGTAAGTGAGGGATCTGCGAAATTGTCTCTCGCGCACGCTTCGGGTTGGGATAATGCAATCTGCCGCTCGACTAATGGCTCGAGTATTTTCAGTTCAAAATCGATTTTCGACCGATCTCAGCAGTCGCAAACCGAAGCATCCCCAACCGCCCCGCTTTGTTGCTATAATCCGCCAAGCGTGGATTTTGCTCCAGCAAAGAGTTCAGATTAAGTTCCGTTTCACTTGACCACATAGGGTTTTTTCAAGATGTTCAAGACAGTTGTATGCTCTCTCTCCTTGTTATTGGCCTTCGCCGTTCCATCTTTTGGGCAAACGCTCAAGTCCGACAAAGATAAATCAAAGATTGAATTCGTTGGCAAGAAGACCGATGGAAAACACGCTGGCGGTTTCAAAGAAATGAAGGCCGAAGCCAAGGTCGATATGGAATCTCCAGAAAAGAGTTCCCTCACCATTGAGATCAAAACCGAGAGTTTATTCTCCGACGATGAAAAGTTAACGACACACCTCAAGAACCCAGACTTCTTTGACGTCAAAAAGTACCCAACGATCAAATTTGAGTCGACGAAAATCGACATGCAGGGCGAAGAAGGAACGATCACCGGCAAGCTCACCTTGCTGGACAAAACCGTTGAAGTGAAAGTGCCGGTAAAGGCCGAAGTTTCCGACTCGTCGGTCAAAGTCATCGCTGATTTCAAGATCGACCGTACCAAGTGGGGCATGAACTATGGCAAAGGCAAGATCGACGATGAAGTCTCGCTCAAAGCCGAACTGGTTTTCGCTCGCTAATTGGTACGAACAGTTCAAGTGAAATAGCTTAGGAACGTTCGATCAGCTATGAACATCGAACCTTATGAGCTCGTCCGCTTTGCAGACCTCCCCGGCGTCCCATGCCCATGTGGAACCGCACGTCGGGCTTTTGCCGATACAGAGGATTTCCCAGGAACCATTCACGTCACCGAAATATCCGCTGACTCGCAGCTCCATTACCATAGGCGGTTGACGGAAACATACTATTTCCTAGAGTGCCAGCCGGAGGCAAAGATGCAGCTTAATGAGGAAGTCATCTGCGTTCAGCCTGGCGATTGCGTGATGATACGTCCAGGAACACGGCACCGAGCCATCGCCCGGATGAAAGTGCTGATCATCGTTTATCCGAAATTCGATGAAACGGATGAGTGGTTCGACTGAGCCGTTTCACACTCCCCTAAATGCGACGGCAGTGATGCTGTGACGTGATCTGGGCGGAGCTTACTTGGATCTGAGTTCATGGATGTCAGGGAGGGTCTGAATGCCTAGCCGCAGAGCAAGCAAGAGTGACGCAGTTTAAGAGTTTCGACGCTCCGGCGTGTCAAACCGGAGCGAGTTGGGGCCGTCGACAAGTGCTTGCTTTGGGCTAGTGATTGCAACGAAGGTCCAAAAACGTTAACCTCCGTTTGTCCTAGTCTGCGCCATGACGGCGCCGAGGGGCTAGTCAGCTTAGCATGTCGCGCTAACGGGTGGAACGCAACGGCGGTTGAATCGCCGGGAGTTTTCGGCGGCACTGCAGGATCTGACCGGACCGCCAATCGACTTCGCTGAGGGGCGCTTCAGCCTGATTTCCAGCAGCGGCCTGAAAATGGGTCAATTCCCTGGCCGGACCGACATGTTCGCAGAACGACCCGTCCGCAAGCCATACACACAGCAAAACGGTTAGCAAGCCTGTACTGAGCGATGGGCATCGATTTGGCGACCAATACTTTGCCGGACCATACAGCCCGCCCCATCTCGATGACTGTGAGATAGTCACCGAACTATTTTGAATTACCTTCCCCACGGTTCATCGAAAGTACACTATGACCAAGCCGCGATTTGTAAATTGCCGTTTGCCATTTCCGCTACTCGCCCTCTACGTCTTCGCGTTGTTCCCAGCTTCGCCGACCGCCGCAGATGATTTGGCAGACTTAGCTAAGCTCGCTCCGGATGTCCTTTCCAAGGAGCAGCAGGGTGAAGCGGCGGGCATGATCGACCGCGAGATTTATCGCCGCACGGCCGAGGTCAACGCTCGCAACCGCGAGCAGTGGTCCCAAATCACATCGCGGGAGCAATGGGAGAAGTTTCGCGACGAGCGGGTGGCCGCGTTGCGGCGTTCGCTAGGAGACTATCCTGCACCTCCCGCTAAGCTCAATGTGCGCACTACGAGCATCCTCACTGGCGAAGGTTTTAAGATTGAGAACACCGTCTATGAAAGTCGCCCTGGTCAGTGGGTAACGGGCAACCTCTATGTGCCCGACAAGCCGACTGATTCGATGCCGGGCATACTGATCGCGCACGCTCATCATGGCGGCAAACGCGATAGCGAGCTTCAGGACATGGGCATGACCTGGGCTCGCGCCGGCTGTCTGGTCCTGGTGATTGACCAGGTGGGCTACGGCGAGCGCCGCGCGCATCCGTTCAGCAGCGACGAAGACTATGCGAAGCCGTACCGAACAGGTCGCCAAGACTATTACTTTCGCCAGGACACCGGAGTGCAACTTCAATTGCTCGGCGATAGTCTGATGGGCTGGATGGCCTGGGATCTGATGCGCGGTGTTGATCTACTTCTGGCCCGTGACGGCATTGACGCCAAGAAAATCATTCTTTTGGGTGCTGTCGCGGGGGGCGGCGACCCGGCGGGGGGCACGGCTGCTCTCGATCACCGCATTGCCTGTTGCGTGCCGTTTAACTTTGGCGGTCCACAACCGGAAACTCGCTATCCCCTGCCAGAGGACGCGGAGACTAGCTTCAACTACCTGGGAGGTGCTAACTGGGAATCCACTCGCGGTCTGCGACTCGGCGGCCGTGACGATTTTTTGCACTGGGTCATTACTGGCAGCATCGCGCCGCGCCGGCTGATTCATGCCCACGAATTCTCTTGGGATCAGGAGCGCGATCCAGTCTGGAAACGGTATCAGAAAATCTGGGGCGAGTTCTACAATACGACCGAAAACCTGGGCTTCGCGCATGGCAAAGGCCTGCTCAGCCAGCGTCCACCCGAGGCCTCGCACTGCAACAACATCGGCGTTTTCCACCGGCAGATGATTCATCCACTATTCGAGCGTTGGTTTGGCATCAAGGTCACTGCGAAAGACGAATACAGCGCACCTCGCACGTCTGCGGAACTAATCTGCCTGAGCGACCAAGCCCGGCAGGAATTAAAGCCTCAGAGCCTGAATCAACTGATGAGTGCCATCGGCCAGGAACGTATCGACGCCGCCCGCAAACGGCTGATCGGAAAGTCGCCAACTGAGCGTCGCGAGCTCCTGCGAGCCGACTGGAGCAAGCTGCTGGGTGAAGTTTCGCTGGCCAAGTCACCCGTGATCAAAGCCACTGTGGTCGATGACCAACATATTGCTGGCGCGAAGGTCGAACGCATCGTCTTGGAAGTGGAATCGGGAATCGTCGTACCTGTGCTGGTCCTCTCGCCGGCCAAGCAGTTTAACAAGGCTCCAGTGGTCATTGGCTTGGCACAGTCCGGCAAGGCTGGATTCCTCAAGGAGCGATCAACGGAGTTGCAAAAGCTCATCCAGTCTGGTGTGATTGTTGTCCTGCCGGACGTGCGCGGTATCGGCGAATCACGCGCGGGCGATACCGACCTGACGACGAACCTGCAGCTGTTCGGCGAGACAATGCTGGGCCAACGGCTCCGTGACCTACGTTCGATCCTGGCTTACCTGCGTGATCGGACAGACGTCAATGGTTCGCAGATCGCCCTCTGGGGCGACGCCTTCGTACCGCCCAACCCAGCGAACACCGACTTCAAGGTGCCCCGCAACGTTGACGGATGGCCTCGTGGGCCGGAACCGCTGGGCAGTCAACTGGTATTGTTAGGTGCTCTGTTCGAGGACGACATCCGCGCTGTCTACCTGGCAGGCGGCCTGACCAGCTACCGCGACGTATTGACGAATTTCGCGGTGTTGATTCCACACAGCGCGTCAGTGCCGGGAGCACTAACAGCCGGCGACCTGTGCGCCCTGGCCTGCAGCTTGGCGCCCAAACCCCTGCGGATGGAGGCGCTTGTCAATCATTTGAACCGCACTGTTCCGATATTCGAACTGCACGGGGCCTACGCACCGTGTGTGCAAGCCTACACGGCCACTCCGAGCGCCTTCAGTATTTCTGAATTGCGATCATCGCCGGCAAACTGGCTCTTGGAACAACTCCGCTAAAGTCACATCGACAGTAGGGTGGTGACGAGAGTGAAGAGGGCGGTGGTGCCCAACCGGTTTTTATATTTGCCCCGGATAGAACCATCCGGGCCGCCACGTTCGTTCTCGCGGACCAGAGCCTTGTCGTTCAGCAGCCGGTTGCCAGTGGAAGCTTTGGCACCCGAAAATCGACCTTTGAGTAGACGAACGACGGTCAATTTTACCCGTGCGAATCGCGAGCTGTAATCAGCCAAGCTAACGCCAAGAAATTGAGCGTCCAAGACGGGGTACGTTTCCACTACATTTGATTTCGAAAAATCGGCGGACTTAACGGACTCAAAATGCGCACTAGACCGAACAAACCTCGGGCTGCATCGCCACAAAAAAATTTCCCAAAATCCAGTTGGGGAAGTTGGGCTAGCACTGCTAAGCCATGATCTCGCGGATCGGCTCGCCGTAATCTATTTCCAGTCGCTTTTGTGATGGGAGCGAGAGTTTTCGCGGGTCGAGGCCGAGCTGATGCAAGACCGTCGCGTGGATGTCAGTTACGTAGTGCCGGTGCTCGACGGCATGGAAGCCTAACTCGTCCGTCTTGCCATGCGTCATGCCACCTTTGATTCCTCCACCCGCGAGCCAAACCGAGAAGCCATAGTTGTGATGGTCGCGGCCATCAGCCCCCTCGGTTCCAGGCGTTCGACCAAACTCGGTCGCCCACACCACGAGTGTCTCGTCGAGCATTCCGCGTTGCTTCAAGTCCTTGAGCAACGCGGCAATCGGTTGATCGACCGCTTTGCTGCGAGTTTCGTGGTTGGAAAGAAGTTTCGAGTGGGCGTCCCACCCGTCGTCGTAAATCTGAACGAAGCGGACCCCTTGCTCGACCAGCCGCCGCGAGGTGAGCGCCATTCTCCCCACGTTTTGACAAGCCGGATCGTTCAAACCGTACGCTTCTTGAGTGGCCGCAGTCTCGCGATTGAGTTGTACGATTTCTGGAACGGCCATCTGCATTCGGAATGCCAACGCGTACGATTCGATGCGTGCTTTCAACGCCGGATCGAGCGCGTAATCGTTGTTCGCCTGGGCGTGCAAGTCGCGGAGTAGGTCGAGTTGAGCACGACGCTCGGCGACAGTGACGAGATTGCCAGGAGTGGCGAACGAAAGCGGATTGCTTGGGTCGACACGCAACGGTACGCCGCTATGCGCCGGGCCAAGATAGCTTCCTTCATGCGCACCCGAACCGCCGCAGCAATCGCCCGGACCACCCCCCATGACGACGAATTGAGGCAAGTTCTCATTCAATGTTCCCAACCCGTAATGAATCCAACTTCCGATCGATGGATAGAAGCCGTCGAAGACGTGTCGACCGGTGTGGAACTGCAATTGCGCAGCGTGGTCGTTGTCCGTGGTCCACATCGATCGAACGATCGCAAGGTCGTCGACGCATCCGCCAACATGGGGCCACCAGTCGCTGACTTCGATGCCGCTTTCGCCACGTTTCTTAAAGCCGATTTGGAGCGGATAGATTTTGGCCATCAGGGCACGCGGCGTTCCCGCGAAGTCGCGGACCTTCTTGCGATAAAACGGTGAGTCGAGAACATCGCTCTTGTAGGGCGAATCGTCGATCGTCTTGCCAGCGTAGGTCGTCAGCGCGGGCTTCGGGTCAAAGCTCTCCATATGGCTTGTTCCGCCGAGCATGAAAAACCAGATCACGCTTTTTGCCTTCGGTGCGAACATCGGCTGCCCCGTCGGTGCCGTCCACCCATCAACCAATCCGTTGCCTAGCCCATCGCGGGCCAGCATCGACGACATGGCGACCGCGGTTAGCCCCATTTTCGAAAGGGCCGCCCGGCGATCGACTCGTCCACAAGGAAACGACTGGTTCATAAGATCCTCAACTAGAGACAACCGGGTCTTCAGGCATCAACTACCTCATTGTCACAAACTCGGCGTGACAAAGCAACACATGGACCAACTGCTCGCGGGCGCGTAGGAGGCCGGGCGGACTGGGGGCGATAGCGCTCTCGCCTCCGGCGGCGAAAACGGTAGGAGCCGCGACTGGATCGATAGCCTTGGCGGTTGACAGGAACGTGATGCAACGGGCCTTCTCCCGATCCGTCGGCTGTCGACATAACACAGTCACAAAGGCATCGTTTACGAAGTTCTCGTTTTTTTCTTCGGCATCTCCGACGGCCATCGATAGCTTACGGGCGAGGATTCGCGACTGGTCCTGGGCGAGCCCGCTGTTCATCAACGCCAGCGCCTGCTGAGGTACAACGCTTTCCTTCCTCCGGAAACAAGCGTTGGGATCAGCGACGTCGAACACCTCGAGCATCGCCATTTTCTCGTTGGGTGTGTTGCGGAAGTACATGCTCCGTTTCATGACTTTATTCCCGTCGCTTTCTGGAATCTCGGACTGCCCTGGCGAAATATCGAGCGTACCACCGAGCGCGAGCAAGCTATCTCGAATGACTTCGGCTTCCAGTCGCCGCGGTGTCATCCGCCATAGCATTCGATTCTCCGGATCGATCGCGCGATTGCCTGCTTGTTCCGTCGATTCCGCCGAACTCTGTCGATACGTGGTCGAAAGAACAATTTGTCGGTGGATCGGCTTCATATGCCACTGGTGGGCGATGAGCTCGGCCGCGAGCCACTCGAACAGCTCGGGCATTACTGGCCTTTGCCCGTTGAGACCGAAATTGTTTGGCGTGCTCACGAAGCCCTCGCCAAAATGCCGTAGCCACAAATGGTTCACGGCCACGCGAGAGGTGCGCGGATTTTTCGGATCGGTCAGCCACTTCGCCAACGCCGTCCGCCGCCCAGTGCTTTGGTTGTGAAAACGCTCCCCCACTGGCGGATATTCGTCGCTGACGATCTCGGCTGTGGCCTTAGCCTCGGCGAGTTTCTCTTTCGCTTGTGCAAGTTGATTTTCAGCCATGGGAATCGCGTAACCGCGCGATTTGTTTTCAACCGGCAACGCTTCGGCGGCCTTTTGCAAAGCCGCCACGTGATGCTCCCAATGCAATACCGATTCGTTCGAAGAAAGTGCCGCCGCTAGCTTAGTCGCTTTCGCTGCGTGTTGCGTCAGCGGCTTCCATTCGGCTTCCCCTTGGCCGCCATATCGCGAGGCATCGGCGTTCAAGCGCGCTTCCAGCGCCGCCAGTTCGGCAACGGCCGCTTCGGTCGCGAGTTTTGCTTTTTGCGATTCAAACAATGCATCGATGGCCGTGAGGGTCAGGGATTCGGAAGACACAGCCAGCGGAGTGATCTCGATTTCGTCGAGCTCCCCCTCGCCATCGTAAATCCAGATGACCAGATTCCCCGCGCGTCGCGCTACCGGGAGCAGGTAATCGAATCGCTTCTCGCCATCGACGCTCACCGAGACCAAGACTCCGCGCACCTCGACCTCCAATGTGATCGGCTCGCCGATCTTGAGCGGCAGCGGGTGAACCCCTTCTGCCGGATAGTGATCCTTCCCGGCAACACGATGAAACGCCTGCACACTTGGCTGTTTCTCGTTGACACTGGTGTAGATTTCGTGCGAGTCTCCTTTCACCGCCTGATCGTAGCTGAAGCCGATCGATCGAAATGGCCCGATCGCAAACGTACGATACTTCATCCTTAAACGGAAATTCATCGGGTGGAGCGTTTTGCTTTCGAGCGACGCGCCGGCTTTGCCTATCAATTTGCTGTCGGCTGATGCCCACATGCCGGTGACCTTCCACTTGTCGGAGTCGAGCTTGTCGAAGTTATCGGCCAGCCAGGGTTGCTGGTCGCCAGCGTTCGCCGGTGGTTGCGAGACCGCAGCCGTCGCTTGTTCTGCCATTTGTTGTGCTGCGGCAAGGTTCAGGCGAGCTACATCGACCTTCTTATTCGCCTGAGCGAGATGCTCCGCGCGCAGCTTTGGTCGCAATGCCGGATACCACGCAGGCGCTGGCAGCGAAACCGGCGAGACGTTCAACTCGACGCCGAACGCAGCGGGCGTGCCGGGCGACAAAGCCTTGCTTTTATCGGGCGAGCGGTCGTCGCCTCGCACAAACAAATATGTCGGTGAGTCCTCTGCTTGATCGAAGACTCGGGGAATTCCGGCAGCCAGGACTTGTCCGAGCGTGGCGTCCTTTTCCATCGGTGCGTCGAGCGAGAGCCGTTCGGTGCGGACCTGATGGGGCTCGAAGATGGCACGGAAACGGTAGTACTCCTCCTGTGAGATCGGATCGTACTTGTGGTCGTGGCAGCGAGCGCATCGCAACGTCGTGGCCGTGAGCGCTTCGGCCGTTTTCTCGACGGCGTCGAACATCCAAACGTTGCGATCGAACTTGTACCAATTGCGGCCCAAGTAGCCGGTCGCGGCGAGCGCCCCTTCGTCGTCAGGCAAGAGTTCATCCCCCGCGAGCATCATAGAAATCATGCGATCATAGCCATCGTCGCGATTGAGGCTGTCGACAATCCAATTTCGCCAATGCCAGATATGCCGCATCCCGTAACGGACCTCGTTAATGCCACGACTACCGTACCAATCGCTATACCGCCAAACGTCCATCCAATGGCGGCCCCAGCGTTGCCCATAGGTAGGACGGCTTAACAAGTCATCAACAACTCGCTCATAGGCAGCCTCGCTGGAGTCGTCCAAAAACGCTGCGCATTCGGCGGCTGTGGGTGGAAGCCCCGTAAGATCCAGATGGACCCTTCGCAGCCACGTTTCGGGACTGGTCGCCGGAGCAGGCAAAAGGTTCCTACGTTGATGTTCGGCTGCCACGAAGTAATCGATGGGACTTCGCAATGGAAAGTAGGCTGGCACATCGCTTAGGTTAGGAACCATCGGACGTGCCACAGGCCGATACGACCAGAATTCACGAGGATTCTCTTGGGGCGATTCGTTCGTGGGCGAAGGCGCGCCTTGGTCGATCCACTGCCTAAGCATCGCCATTTCCTCTGGCTTTAGTTTTGCCCCTTCCCCTTCCGGTGGCATCGAGAGTTCTTCACTACCGGCGACCGCTTTAAGAATCAAGCTTTCGTGGGGCTTGCCTGGAACAATGGCTGGCCCCGAATCACCGCCCGCCACCATGGAGGCGACAGTATCGAGCCGCAAGCCGGCCTGCGCCTTAAGGACCCCATGACAAGCGAAACATTTCTCGGCAAGCATCGGCTTGACGCTTTTCAAATAGAGTTCCTCTGCCTCATCAGCAAACGAACTATTCACGAGGGTGGCGGCAAGGAGTGCAACCACCGCGATATGTCGCCAGAACAGTCTGGCCAAGGTAGGAAAAACGGTTAGCATTGCCTCCAGGGTAAAACGCCAAGCCGGGAATGTCAAAGGGAGCAAGCGGCCAGGATCGCAATTAAGTAGATTGCAAACCGCTTCAAGGTCTCCAGCCAGGATATGCGTGAAAATCGCAGGCTTGCTCATAGGGCTCCATCTCTTACAAGGGACTAGTAATTCTCGAACGCGGCGCCGTTAGACCCATTCTAAATGTACCCCATCTGGCTAGTTGAATGGGAAGCCGAACTACCTGGTAGAGAAGCTCCGATGCTCCGGCGTGTCAAACCGGTGCGAGTTAGCGGTTTGGCGAAACTCGACTCGGAGATCCCCCTTTCGGTGATTTGAGCATTCGTTGCGATTATTTCTCATCCTTTTGATTGCAGCACACTGAGCCGGAAGTGCTAGCCGATTTCCACCGGTGTGGTTAGGCCAGCGTCGCAAGGTTAATCAATTTTCAGCCGAGAAATATCCGCAATCATTCAGATCTTTTGAAGTAAGGACCATCGTCCAACGCTGGTTCGCGTACGATCCGATTTTGTTCGCGAGCCGTCTGCAACGCGACATTTTCGATGGCTAACCCTTCGGTTGATTCCGGCAAATTATCATGGTCCACACACCACTGGACATTGAGAAGCCGAAAGCCCGTTGCTTGCAAATGCCGAGCCAATCGCTTTTGTGCTTCCTTCTCGGACTCAGCAGGAACGTAGAATATCACTGCCTCTTTAGTCGTCGCGTCAACACTTAGCAAAGTCGTTTTGATTGCATTGAAGTCAATGCAGAGTGCGAAAAGATGAGGTTTGTCGGTGCTCATCTTTGCGAGCTTTCCTTTAAATACTTTGGCTTTTGGGCTTTTGCTGGGGCAATGCAATGGGTCCAGTGCATTATCAACATTCCTTCGATGTTCTCATCTTGCCTACTTCTTCTGCATTTGCTAGTGGGGCTCGTTGTGTCTTTGATGATTCGATTGCGGTTTTCCAATCACTTACTTGACTTAACTTTTGCGTTACCAAGAAATGAAAGCAGCGTAAACGATCTGCAAGTTGTATTTATTGGACTATTCCGTACAGCGATGTGAATGCGGCTTCGGAGAGAGGCAACACAGTTTCACCACAATCGGCCGTCATCAATCAATTAGCTCTTGGATCTGACCATCGTTAGGGTCGAGCAATCGATGCAGGACTGTCTTGTCCAGTTTCTTGGTGAGTCCGCGTACCGATCCATCGGCCATCGAAATCGAGACAACGTCAGCATGCTCCGAGCTGATATTGTTGCCATCTGCAAGCGGCCCCCACGTCCACAGCGAGGCTTGTTCGCTCGATATTTCGCAGGTTAATAGCGTTTGGCTGGTACCATCTCGCAACTGTTCCAGTTTCACACCCGTCAGCAGATGATTGAGCGCGTAATTCGAGATCTCTCGTCCATCCACCGTGATTCTCTTTGCCGTTGGACATAGAAAGTACGGTATGGGTTCATAGGCAACGGTCGATAGATCCCATGCAATTTGTTGTTCCGAAACACCGCCATGGGTGGCTGCCATTAGGATCGCAGGACTGAGAAGGCGTACAGGTTCAATGGTCCAGGGAGAGGGTGTATTCCGAGGAAGTCGCTGATGGCTGCCGATATGGGTATGCAGTGCAATCGCAACCTGCCGAGTGTTGTTTTCACACTGAAGCTTGCGTGCTGCTTCTCGAGCTGACATCACTGCCAGCAATAGCAATCCGATCAGAACGCTCAAGATTGCCGTCACCGTCAATACCTCAATGAGCGTGAATCCGTGTCGAATAGTATGGGTTTTCACTTGCTTTTCTCCAAGATTGAATGGTGGTTTCGGGTTTGGTGCCCCCGAAATGGGCATAAGCAATCCTTTTCAGGACTGCTTGCGCCTTGGGTGCAATTCCACGGAACCTTACGGTCTGCTTCCAATTGGTAGTCGGCGGGAGACCGTGCGTCCGTTCTGCGAAACCGTTACCGTAACGTTATCAACGCTCGTACTGGGCGAGACCGTTTGCGGGACCACTGCGGGCAATGGGAGGGGACCGGAGAAGATGGTCCTCAATTGGCCACCTTGTGGGTGAAAAGTCACGGAAGTGTGGGAAAGCCCGGAACCGCGAATTTGGGTCGCCACGACTTCAAGGCGCTGAGCGCGGTCGGTGGATCCGCGGACTTGCAACAAACCTCGACCTGGAACTTGAATGCGTTCGTTTGTCGGAGCGATCGTGAAACGACCGCCAGTCGAGCGGCTCGTGACCTCAAAGAGCCCGGTACTTTGTACCACGAAGTAGCGAATCTCTTGAGCGCTTGCGGCTGCGGCCGAAAGCATCATGGCACCAACCATAGCGAGAACTGTAAACGTGCGACGCAGATAAAGCATGTGGATTTCTCCTGGACTGAAAAGTCCGAATTTGACGAAAGCACAGTAGGCGTCTCGCGGCCAACTTAGCCGCAACCTCTGTATCTACTCCATCACCAATTCCGACTCGGATTTCTCATCGCGGAAAATGAAATCCATAATTTTTGACATGCGACCGCTTCGCGCAGCTGCCAGCACGAATGAGTCCGGTGCGATAGATCGTCGGAGCAAACGATGCCTGATAGCATGAGTCGATCGAGCGTTTGCCTTTTCAACGTAGATTTCTCAAGCCCTCAGGTTCGAGAAAGCTGGCGATGTTTTATGGGGCAATCTGCTCGCGGCAAAATCCCTCCCAGGCGTCTTTAATGATTTTCAGTTTGCGATATACGGTTGCGGGGGATTTGCCTAGTTGATTGGAGATATCGTTGACATCCTTGCCTTCGAGCAACAGGGTAGCGATCTGCTGTTCGGTAGGATCGGTGACGGCCTCGATCAGATCTTGGTGGAAATGGGTCAAGTCATCGATGTTGCGGCCGATTTGCTGATCGATGCCATTCGGATCCCAGACACCATCTACGTTTCGGAAGATCGATTCCCCGACTTCTTTTCCCTTGTTGCGTCGTTCGTCGCGGACCATATTGCTAGCTCGCAGACGAACCCGTTTCGACAGCATGCGCCAAACGTCGTGGCGGCTGCGTATGTCACCCAACTCCCCTTCGGTAGCGTCTTTGAGAAAAGCGGTCATGACTAGCATGGCCAGATCTTCTTCGTCGGAGGCGATGACACCGCCGCGATCGCTCAGCAACTTTTTAGCTCGACGAGCCAAGTCCTGGAAATAGAAGTTGAAAACCTCCTGGACCACCTGTTCATCCTTGGTGGGTAGCTGTCGGAGCAAACGGGTGATCGTGCCGGTGAAGGAGGAGGAATCGGACATGGGTTAAATTACGTAGTTCACAATGGAAGGGTACTTTGCAAGCTGGAACCGAGCATGGCATTGTAATCCATGGTCTGGTTGAGAATTGCGTCCCAGCCCATCGTCTTGTACACGCCCGAGGGCTTTGCGGCTCTGCGATCGGCGTGGGGGGTGCCTGGAAAAACAAAGAGTGCCCGGCACTTCTGGAAAAACAAAGAGTGCCCGGCACTTCCCGAAATCGATCTTGCACCCCCGTTTGACTTGGGTTGTCCGAACAATTGAGGACAATTGTTCTACAATTAGCCGCTTCACCAGCCGGCTACGGCATCTCCGGTCGCTGCTCCGCTTCAGTGCCCTGGACCTGCTCCGCAGGACTGGAGACTCCAGAGGGAATACTCAGGGCCAAGCGCACGCCGTTGTAGAAAGAACGCATCGACGGGGCGCCCCTATCGCGGTTCGCCGACCGGCAAGTCGCTGCGTCGAAATCCCAACTGCCGCCACGGTTCACGCGGTTTAAGCCAGTCTTTGCACCCGTAGGATCCGTCTGACTGGACTCACCAAAGTCACCGTCCCAATCATGGGTCCACTCAAGTAAGTTCCCGTGCAGGTCAAATAACCCGCGCACGTTCGGTCTCTTCTCACGACTAGGATTAGGTTTCTTGCCACTATTCTCGAGAAACCAGCCAAAGCGATCCAGTAGGGCTACGTCGCTTCCAAATCCGTACGCTGTGCGCGATCCACTCCGCGCTACCACCTCCCATTCCGACTCGGTTGGCAATCGGAATCCTCGTTTCGATAAATCCAACGGCCAGTTCTTGGGAAACGACGTCTCCACCGGATCGTGACGATATAGATCCTCGTTCATCGTCTTCGGATCGGGGTAACACTGATCGGATTCCGGCAGTTTATCCTCGTTCCCAAGCCAACGGCAGTAGGCCACCGAATCGTACCAGTGCGATCCATAGCCCGCATCGGTCGGCGCGAGTTTCATTCCCTTCATGAAGAGCTCATATCGCGGATGAAAGGCAATCCACTCCGCAAACATGATCTCGCGATCCAACAGTGCAAACGGACGCGTCAGCGTGACATCTTGGCGAAACTCGTTCAACTCAAATGGATTGAGTTGGTCTTTAACCGAGCTAATGGTGTATGTCCCACTTGGATAGACGATGAATGTGTAGTAAAAAGTTTCTAGTGCGAGTGGTTCCGGGGGCTCCCCGGGCGCGGTTTGATCTTCCTTCGGTGTCGGGCGGACCGTGATGGGCAATGTGAACCACTCTCGGTCCGGCGAATAGGGAACCAAGGTTTGATCAACGCGTTCTGCGATCTCTTTCTCACCCAGATACCGCAACAGCCAGCCCGATGCACCGTGCACACCCGAACTGGGGTCATTCGCATACCAATCGGCGAGTTGTTTCACGAGGGCTTCGCGACGCGCTGGAGGGAGTTCGGTTGGAGCGTACTCACCGATGGCGAGGAGTAGAGCGTAACGGGCCCTCGCATAATCCAAACCCGACGCGTTAGCGAGGGGCTTGCTCGAGGTAGGTATCAACGTTGCCACATCCGATCCCTCGCTAACGCGTCGGGTTGTGATTTCGAGGAAGTCGAGCAGCGTTTCAACACCGATGCCGCGAGGCTTGCAACGGAAAATGAACTGCGTCATCGCCTCGGGGTCGTCGGTCCAGTCGAACACCGGCAAGACCTTTTCTTTCTCACCCAACTTCAACATCGTCACTGCGGCATTCGCCCTTCGTTGACCATACGCGATGCGCGGTACCAAGCCGAGATCCTCCGGCGGTAAGGTTGCCGCGACCTCGCTCAACTGCGCGATAGTCTCGGGCGATGGAACCGTCGATACCAACGGATAGAGAATTTCGTGCTGTTCGGGTGTGGCCAAGGTTAGCAACTGTGTCAACCGCGCGCGATCTTCGTCGGCGTAGTCAGCCAATGCGTTGGCTGCACTCAATCGCTGCGCTTTGCTGGATGCCGAGTCGCCGAAGATCCGCTCAAGATCGCTCAGAAGTATTTGTTTAATAGGTCGCAGAGCTTCCCGTAACGTCGGCTGGTAGTCAGGGTTGCTCGAGACCAATTGCTGAGCCACGAACGTCCGTTTCAAATCGGTCCAGGTTGCCTCGTCGGTCGTTGGAACATAATCGGCTAAGGCCAGCGCGGCGCGGAACCGGCGCTGCGGATCGGCTTTGTCGTCATGCAGTAGACTTTGCAACGATTCGCTCAGTTTCATTGACCAAGAACGCAGCAGTTGACGGATGGGCAACACATAGTTCACCTTGCCGGTAAGCAGTTCCTCGAGCAGCGATTCCATCAGCTCAGGGTTGCGTGCCACGCTTGCCATTTGGGCATGAAGCCGCGTTCGCTGCTCAGCAGATGTTTTTCCATCTGTTGTCAATAGTGGCGCAAGGTATTCATCGGCGACCTGGGGATGGGAATCAAGCTTTTTCACGATATCGGGAATCTCTGCAGGCTCGGCAATGGTGAGTGCGTCGACAAGTTCGGTGATGCGGGTGCGGGTCGCCTCTTGTCGTCGCGATGTCTCTCGCCATACGAACCAACCACCGCATGCCAGGAGTACCACCACGGCCGCAATAGCCAGCAAAAATAGCCGCACGTGATGGCGACTGGCTTGCTGCATGACGGCCTTTTCATTCGCCTTCCACTTGGCCGGTTCGGTCAATCGACGAATCTGATGCCATTCGAGCAACGTCGGCAGTTGCTTGCTTTCTTGGTTGACGCCCCAAGCCGCAGCCCGTTCCGCCAGTTTCAATTCCGCGCGGCCTTTCGTCGTCTCTCGTTGTTTACGCGTCAACCATTCACGCAGCGAAGGAACGAGGTAGTCATGGGTCAGTTGGAAGTGTGAATTCTGAAGCAGGAAGTTTGAAGTTTGAAGTAGGAAGTTCGAAGTTTGATGCGAGGGGTTTGAAGCATTAGGTCCCAGCGGAGATGTAGCCTGTTCTTCTTTCACACTTTTAACTTCACTATTCGAACTTTCTGTAGGCGTCACCAATCGCAATTCCCCATCTAGGATTCGCATTAAATCCTGAAAGTCATTGCGACGATTCACATAACCCGACGCCTCCAGCAGTTCCTCTTCGGAGCGCATGGAGCCTTTGATGTCAGTACCTAGTTCCGGCAGCAGCGCTCGTAAGATCCCTCGTGCTGCTACCTGGTGCATTCGATGTCGAACATCCGCGCGGCTCGACGCAAACGTCTCCTCCAAGAAGCTTATCCCGATCCCATCCAACCCTCCGATCGATTCGAGTGTCGCTGGGGTCCAGTCGCGTCCTCTGAGCATGTCTGCCAACAGCGATAACCGAACCGAAACGACTTTGCTGTTCTCGGAAAGGCCTTCGACGACTTGTTGAATAAACGCGGTCTGATCCGGAGATCGCGAAGTCGCGTCCAGCGGAAGCCTGTCGTACGATTCCCCGAAACGGACCAAGACGCGCTTGGCATGTTCGGTATCGAACAGGTCGACCAGTTTGAAATTCTGATCGGTCACGATCGGGACATCGATCTGGTTCATCAACCGAGCCGCCGCGAGGTAGAAATCGTCCCGAATCATCAGGACCGCTTGCAATCGTTTGCCATCGCATTGACGCAGAGTTCGGACCAAACCCCCGTCCTGATCGACGCGATGGGAATAAAGCCATTGCTCGAATTGGTCGACGATGAGGACCACCTTGGGACCTTCGGATCGGCGAATCCGTTCTGCAGTCTCGGCCAATCCGAGCTCCGCTGGTAGGTTCGGGATTCTCTTGTGCAATTGACGCAGCAGCCGGCTTTCGGTCTCTTCCGGGGTCGCTTCGACATAGATCGCGATCACCTCGGAGGATAAATTCGGAATGAGGCCCGCTTTGACCAGCGAAGATTTTCCGCAGCCGCTTGGGCCATAGAGGAGTCCGACCGTAAAGGTTTGGTCCGGGTCGGGCTGCTCGATCCGCTCTTTCCAAAAGGCGATGCTTTCGGGCAGTCCGTCTCGATTGCGCGAGCCTGGCAGCAGATCGAGGAAGAACCCTGCATCGTCAGCGGTGAAGGAACGCAGACCGCGCGGGGTGATCTTCTGCGATGCGGCTTTGGCTTGTGGGATCGCGCGCGGGGTGAGCCATACTCGCAGATCTTCGGCCAGCTCGCGACCGTTGGCGTAGCGTTCCGAAGCCCGTTTGCGCAGGAGTTTGAGGCAGATCCGCTCCAATTCGACGGGGATATCGTTCTTGAGGCTACGCAGAGCGTGGGGTTCGAAGGTCGTGATCTCGTGAGCGATCTCCTCATGCGATTGGCCGGGGAAGGGTAATCGCCCGGTCAGCATCAGGTACATCACCACTCCGAGTGAGAACAGGTCGCTCCGGCCATCGAGGCGATGCCCCTCGCCGCGTACTTGTTCGGGGCTCATGTAGGCCGATGTACCCGCGATGCGACCATCCTGCAGATAATCCTCTTCCCGAATCGCCAGGCCAAAGTCCGCGACGTACGGCGTGCCGGTCGCTTCCTCGATCAGGATGTTGGCGGGCTTGATGTCGCGATGAATCAAACGCCGTTGGTGGGCGTGATGCAGGGCCTCAGCGATTTGCTCCAAGAGTTTAGCGATTGACTGGAAGTCGAGATTATTCTTTGTGATCCGATCGGCAAGCGAGCAGCCGTCGATGAATTTCGACACGACATAGATCGAGCCATCAAGGGTTCGGCCCACGTCGTAGACGGTTACGATATAGGGATGATCGAGCGCCGCGACGTTTTGGGCTTCGACGAGATAGGAATCGACATTGACCAGCTTCTTGAGAGCTTCGCGACTGGGAACTTTCACGGCAACTCGCCGTTTAAGGTCCATGTCTTGGGCCAAGTAGACCGCGCCGTAGGCTCCTTCGCCAAGCTTACGTGCAAATCGGTACCGACCGTTGCGAAGATCGCCTACCTTTTTGTCGGAGATGTAGGTACCGCTTAGGTCGTTGGGAGCGCCTGGATGTGGTGTCGTTTGCGTCGACAATGAGCGTCGCGCCGGGTATTGTATCTGGTTCGAATGTTGCTTTTGCACCAATCGAAGCAACTCGGTAAATGCCGGGAACCGGCGATGATAGTCGTCCCAATCGATTGGTTTACCACCGCGTGCTAGGTGAAAGGTCTCGATTAGAATCAGTTCTCGCAGGAGTTCTGGTTGCGAAGCTGTTGGAGCAAGCTGCAAATACGATTCGATGGGCGGGAAATTTCCGGCTCCCATAGCCTCCTCGAATCTATCGCACAGGCGGTCAAAGCGAGTAGGCTTAAGCGGCTTCTCGTTCCATTGCAGGAGTTGCTCGCCGAGCAATCCGGTCAAAGGATCGCCAAAATTCCGGTACCGAGATTCAAACGAGGCAAGGAGTTCGTCGCACGACTTGAGCCCAAGCCTTAGAGAAAACTCGCTGGCGATCAGTTGCTGTTGGCGGGCCGAGTCACTGGCGAGCCACGGGAGAAGCTCCACGTAATGTTCGGCGCTGCAGGGTTCCCCTCGCCCGACGCGGTATTTCTGATCGGCCTGGGCGAGTTGCAACTGGCTCTCGCGCGAAAACTCGGGATTACTGGACAGGCAGCTGGCTAGATCGGTCGAGCCGCTTTCGAGTTCGGCGACCAGGAGGGCAAGTTCGGACATGACGCTGGGATCGAAAGGGGGTGATTGAAATGCAGTGACGCCAGAACAGTGCTTCAAGAATATAGCCGACCCGTTCAGTGCGTGCTGGTAGCAGAAGCAACATTGTGGTTCCAACACCCAAAAACCGGCATCGTCGACAAAAACTTCAACAGCCCGAATACTTCCAGGTTTGACTACTGCCTTCTGTCATGCCTCCCGGCTGAACGAGGACGCGAATGGGAATCCCAAAGAAATGGTATAACGCTTCCTGGACGGTACAAGGTTTGCCACGTGCCGCATGCACTCGGGATTTCGGGAGGGATTTCGAGGGACACGGGAGGGATTTCGAGGGACACAAATCATTGTAGCGGGGGGCGTGTTGTCGCTGCGTTGGTTTCGTCCTCGAAGTCCCTCGTTTGTCTTAGAATTGTGAGATTAGCTTGAACGCACAACCGCTCTTTCCCTCCAAAGGATCATCAGATTTGTCAGGTGCGCACAGCACGAACTACGCTCGCTATCGAGCGATCTCGTTATCCGATTGTTCGGCTCGTCGCAATGAGCTAGACCCGGGCTCGATAGAATTTGCGACCTGTTTTTAGACTGCGCGCTCGCTCAATACTCGTCGACTTTCCCGCCACGTTCTTGAATACACGTCCAAAGTCCTTCACTACTTTCGAACAAGCAACCCCGTCGATTCCCAGTCGTTCGAAAATCGCTGGCGCTTCGGCTGGTGTCGAGCCTCGTTTGCCAGCGACCGTATTGCGGGCTAGCCAATCGAGAATTTCTAAATAATCCGCGTCCGCCATGGCTAAGAACCCTTTGTCGCTGCATCGCTTCTTGTTTCGGCTAGGATGTGCGCCCAAGGGATCCTTGCGTTCATCTAGGGAGACAGGGGACAGAAAATCGTCAACGCGAGGGACTCGATCCGACGCCTGCGATTGGTCCGGGGCCGAGGCGTTTGGCTTGAGCGATGTGATCCGCCTTTGCACCGAAGTGTAGTCGCTCGCTTCGAGCGTTTCAGCCAACGCCGCTCGAATCGGATTGAGGTCCACGTACGCGGCACAAGCCAGCAAAGTCTCCTCATCGAGAATTCGAACGGCCTTGAATCTGCTTTGCCAAAATTTTCCAAGTCCTTCGCCTTCTTCGTCATTAGCACGCAGAGCAATAAATTGGCACAGGAACCTCATCCACCACGAGATGTCGCTTAAACGCAAGCGAATTGTGGCCAACAGGACGGGATCATTGCGAATCGAGTTGAGATCCCATTCGGTCGCTTCGGCTGGAATCCAAGCGGATTGACCATCGATCTCTTGCTTGACTTTGCGTTTCGGGCAAAGGGTCCACCAACGCCGGGCGACCTCGGTATCATCCCAAGTAGCAACGACGTCAGGCCTTGACCGGAGGACCAGATGGAAGTGATTCGAAAGACAAGAAAAGGCCAATAAATCGATACCAAAATTCGAAGCGAGTTGCTTGAGTTTATCTTCGAACCATTTTTTGCGGTGATCGAAGTTCTTTTGGGTTAGATGGTCGTCTCCCAAAAGGAAACATCGCCTGACGGTCCGAGCCATCGTATGCACTGCCACGATCTCGGAAGGATCAAAAATTTCCGCTCGAGATAATCTCGCCATGGTTCACTCCGTCGAAAAAGCCGATAGAAGCAATGGGAATTGCATTCACGATAGAAATTCCAGATCCAAGATGCAACTACCCCCCCCGAAAAAAAGCTGTGTTCCTACGAGTCTCCATCGTTGACGATTGCGAAGGCATTGCCAAAGCAGGTACTCGGCGGGCGTCATTGCCTTGCGAAGGTGTTTTGAAAAATCTTGAGGTTCTAGCCATTCCATCGCAGTGATCAAACCTCCTCATCCCCCGACCCATTCTCCTCCTGATTACAGGAGGAGAAGGGGGGAAAGACAATGCGCGCGGTTCTAACTCCCAGTTTTCCTGTCACACCCAAGTGAATTCGGGCACCATTCATTCTATCTCCCCTTCTCCTTGGTACTCCGAGGAGAAGGGGCTGGGGGATGAGGAGCGGAGTCTTGGACAAACCGTAACCGACACTCACGGTTTGCCCTCTCCAAAAATCAACGCCTTGGCTTCTGCGAGTAAGTGTTAGTCGAACGCACGCTTCGTTTCCATCAACGGTCACGCTCGATCGTACGCTTTTTGTCTATCCCAAGCAAACAAACGGAGCAAACAAACGGGGACACTGCACTTTAACTTCACGCCGAACGAACGCACGCGCGAGTCTGGCCATCGCAGCAACCTCCGTGAAAGAATGATCAAGATCGTAAGTTCGTACCGAAATGGAATCACATCGGAAACCCAAAAACCACTAACCACCCGAAAAAATGGTGTGTCCCCTTGCATTCTTGCATGTTCGATATGAAACGTAATGAACGGAGTGGCGTCCTGAGGAAGATGACAATACTCGCAACAATCGCCCGCTCTTTGCCTAACCAAGTTTTTGGTCGTCGCATCCATGTCAGGAACTATGACGAGCCAAAAAACGTCGAGCCTTCGATTGGATTATGGATATCACATCGGCCGCTTCGACAAAGTCCCTATACGCAGCTTCCTCCTCGCTCGTCAGTGTACCTTCGTTCGCTCTCTCGCGAAGTCGTTGCACCTCGGCTTCTGTTTCTGGATCGACACGAAGGTCGGCAATGACGCGTGCGACCTCGGGTGTCAATGCATCTGTCATTGGTTCAAGAAATCGATCGAGATAGGTTGTTGTGGCCATGGGATTAGTCTATCGGAGTAGCTGAAGAAAAGCCAGATTAATCACAGCCCCCCACTAATTAACAAGTAACAGCCACTTGTGGCTTCTTGCCGCTGCGATGACAAGTCAGGTTAATGCCAGTGGCGTCAGAGTGATCGAAACGGGGGTTCGTCAATCTGCACCGGTCACCCAAACCGGTGCGAGTTCGCGCACTCCGTCTGTCTCCCGCACTGCCGCAATTTGGATCGATTTTACCTCTTCGTTCAAAGATGTCGTTCTGACAAAATGCCCCTCCGGCAATACCAAAAACGTTTGTACACCCAAAACGCCGCCCAGACTCTCAAATGCGGCTTGCTGATCGACGGAATGTGGCTGTGCTTGTGGATGGAGGGTTGGAAGTGGGCATCGGATTCAACACCAAGAGTCCCAACCGCGTTTAACAATCCAGGCGAATGCAGATGCGACGCTGTCACTCGCACTGGGGCGGATTGTGTAGGCTCCCCAAGGAGGATACTTGCCCGGTTCGGCTTTGTCGTCGTGCCGCACATACAGGCAAGTACCGACGATTGCGCCGCTGAGTGTGCTTGCAATGAATTGGGGCAAAACTCGCGAGCCATCAGCAGAATATTCAACGAGGATAGGAGTGCGATGCATTGCATTCCAGCCTCGCGGCTGAACGAGGACGCGTATTGGAATCCCAAAGAAATGATATAACGCTTCCTGGACGGTACATGGTTTGCAACGTGCCGCATGCACCCGAACTTAAGCCCTCGTGGGAGGCTCGATAGTCGATCTGTATCTAGTACTAGCCAAGTCAGAAGCGGAATCTGCAAACCCGCTCCGGTTTGACACGCGTTTGACACACCCTAGTGTCGATTAGGTACAATTCATTGCGATTTTCAAGTCTTCCGGCTTTTTGTGGTTCCTTAAAGTTAGGATTGGTTTACCGGCGCCGCGCTGGAAAATTACTAGTTAGCCCTCAACAAAAAAGGTACATTCATGGCGTTTCATCGTCAGTTCTTGCCGCGTTTCCTAGCTGTGTTGGCCGTCTTCAGTATGGTCGGCCAACCGATCATGGCCTGTACGGGCATCACGCTCAAAGCCAAAGACGGCGCCGTGGTGTTTGGCCGCACAATGGAATGGGGTTCCTTTGATTTGAACTCACGTCTGGTCATTGTGCCGCGCGGATACAAGTTCACATCGCTCCTTGATGACCACAAGCCGGGTCTCACCTGGATCGGAAAGTACGGTGTCGCGGGTATCGATGCTGTGGGCAAAGACGTCGTTGTGGACGGCATGAATGAGAAGGGGCTGCAGGTCGGACTCTTCTACCATCCCGGCACTTCGCAATACCAGAAACTCGACGTTGCCAAAACCGGCGAATCAATAGCGCCCACCGATGTTGGCACGTATCTGCTGACGACCTGCGCATCGGTCGAGGACGCTCGCGAAGCCTTAAAGAAGGTACGCGTCGTGCCTGTGGTGGAACCTGCGTTGGGCATAGTGGCCGACGTGCATTTCATCATCACCGAGCCGAGCGGCAAAGCAATCGTCGTCGAGTACCTCAGGGGCGAACTGACGATCTTTGACGCTCCCCTTGGCATTCTCACCAACTCGCCGAGCTACGACTGGCACGAGACCAACCTACGGAACTACGTCAATCTCTCGGCTGTGGCCATCCCGGATAAAAAAATCGCAGATTTGAACTTCAAGCCACTAGGTGGCGGCAGCGGAATGATCGGCCTACCCGGCGATAATACGCCGCCGTCCCGTTTCGTCCGTGCTGTGGCATTCACCCAGACGGCACGCCCCACCGCCAGCGGCCCAGAGACCATCTACGAACTCTTCCGCATCCTGGATAACTTTAATCTCCCGCTGGGTTCGGCCGAAGGCACGGGCGAAGCCAAGACCCAGGGAATGCGCAGCTCCACCCTCTGGACGACCGCCTACGACACGAAAAACAAAGTGTTGTACTACCACACGCAGCACAACCGCCGGGTTCGGAAGGTCGATCTTAACGAAATTGATTTCGACGCTTCCGCCAAGCTGATGCAGTTGCCGTTGGACAAGGAGAAGGCACAAGACATCGCAGATGTCACGCCTCGAAAATAGGTCGAGAACTCAAGGGCTAATAAACCATTTCACACAGAGCTTCGGGCCGCGCGGCTTCTGAAATCAACGTTAGTTGGCCGCAGCCCGGTGAAAGATTACCATTCGTTCGGCCATGGAGAATTGATGGCGTTTCCTGACGCGGAAATCTCGATCGTCACAGAGGATAAGCTATGCGATTACCTTCTGAACCCGTCGCATCCGGTTGGCGGGCCGAAAGCTGCATGGTTTGCTTCGATTGGATACACTCGCGAGAATTGGAATGAACTTCGCTATGACCTCCTTGCAATGGCCATATCATGCGAAGACTTTATTGCCAAAGCTTCGCCGTAGGGTGTAAAATATGAGAGAACAGGTGTGCTAGGAAGAGAAGGGCATCGCCCTGGCAGCGTTGTTGCCGTTTGGATTGTCGAAGCAAACTCCCCACCTCGTTTGGTTACTGCATACCCAGGAAATGGCTAATGATCGCCGAACATACGATGGTTGTTTTGAACAACGACAAACCTGCCTCAGGATTGTTTGCTGGAGATGTTGGGGCCGTTGTGCACGTTTACGCAGGCGGCTCCGCATACGAGGTCGAGTTTGTTGATGGCGATGGATCCACGGTTGCTTGTATTACTCTAGATGCAAAGGAAGTGCGCACTATCGATCGGGGCGAACTACTGCACACACGACGTCATGCCGAAGGAACAAACAAAATGTTGGATCGAAGCATCGGTCCGACCGATTCCTAGTGGCTGCGTTCTTTGCCTCCGCTCGGTCAACTGGCATCCCTGCCTCGACTCATTTCACCACAAAATTCACCAACCTACCTGGGATGATAATCGCCTTTACGATTTGCTTGCCATCAAGCAGTTCATGAATTTTCTCATGGTTGCGTGCTGCGAGCTCCAATTGCTCGGCATTGCAATCAGCGGCTACAACCACTTTCGCTCGTAACTTGCCATTGATTTGCAGTGGGATTTCAATTTCGCTCGATTTGGTTAACGATTCGTCGTAAGATGGCCACTTCACATAGGCTAGACTTTGCGAATGACCAAGGGCCTGCCATAACTCTTCGGCCAAGTGCGGGGCAAATGGCGAGAGCAATAGGACCAGCGATTGCATGCCCTGTTTTGGCCGAACCGATTCCTTGGTGAAGTAGTTGACGAACTCCATCATCCGTGCAATGGCGGTGTTGAAGCTCAACGCCTCAATGTCCTTGGTCACTGCCATGATCGTGGTGTGTATCACGCGGTTTTGCTCCGGGGTCGGCGACACATCTTGTATGGAATCCACCAGCTTGTTGTCGTCCGAATAAGTATCCATCATCAATCGCCAAACACGATCGAGGAAGTTGCGAACGCCATTGACTCCGGTCGTGCTCCATGGTTTGGTTGCTTCAAGCGGCCCCATAAACATCTCGTAGAGACGCAATGAGTCGGCACCATACTCTTTCACCACATGATCCGGGTTGATCACGTTTCCTCGCGCCTTGGACATCTTGTGCGCTCGGCTGTCGATCCGAATAGATGGGTCGGAAACCAATGCAAAGTGGTCGCCAATTTTGGTGGCTTGGTTGTCAGGCACCGAGACGCTGGTGATCGTTTCCTTGGTCTTGTTATGGATGAGCCCGACTTCCCCCTTGGCTGTGTCTGACGAGCTGACCCAGTCCCCGGCCGCTGTCTTGTAACCAGTAAACTCCACTTCACCAAGAATCATTCCTTGATTGACGAGTTTGTGAAAAGGTTCTCGGTGCGAAACATAACCGCGGTCGAAAAGCACTTTGTGCCAAAAGCGAGAGTACAGCAAATGCAACACAGCGTGCTCTGCACCGCCGATATACAAATCGACCGGCATCCAAGCTTGCTCTTTGACCCGATCGACCATGGCTGTTTCATTCTTGGGATCGATGAAACGCAAGTAATACCAGCAGGAGCCTGCCCACTGAGGCATCGTGTTGGTTTCGCGTCGATATCGCTTGCCATCGATCATCACGTAGAGCCAACCATCATCCGCTTTGGCGAGCGGCGGTTCCGGACGACCGTGTGGTTTATAATCTTCCAATTGGGGCAAATCGACAGGCAGGTCCTTGGCTTCGACAGCTCGAATCATTCCGGTCGGCTTCCCAGCGTCATCTAACTCGTGCAAGATTGGAAACGGCTCGCCCCAAAATCGTTGTCGGCTAAATAGCCAGTCGCGAAGCTTGTAGTTAACTGCTTCGCAAGCGATTCCCTGTGCGGCCAATTCGGCTGTGATTTTGCGTTTCGCTTCGTCTGTGCCGAGCCCGTTGAGCACACCGCTATTCATGGCAAGGCCAGGTCCGGTGTAGCACTTGTCTCCACGTAGGATGGAGTCCAAGTCGGAATCCTGTGCGGGGGGCGTAACGACACACACGACTGGCAAGTTAAACGCTTTGGCAAACTCAAAATCTCGGTCATCATGAGCCGGAACCGCCATGATGGCTCCTGTCCCGTACCCGATCAATACATAGTCTGCGATCCATATCGGGATCGGTTTTAGCGTGACCGGATTGATCGCAAAAGAACCGGTGAAAACGCCGGACTTCTTCTTGTCCCCTTCCGTTCGATCGCGATCGCTTTTGAACGAAGCGGCTTGGCAGTATTTGGTAACCGCTTCGGATTGCCCATTGGTGGTTAGTTTAGAAACAAAGGGATGCTCCGGAGCGATCACCATATAGGTTGCGCCGTAGAGTGTGTCGGGACGCGTCGTATAAATACGCAAAACATCATCGCCAGCCGACTCAGTGAATTTGCGACTCTGTCGACTCGTTTTCCAGTCCGCAAGATTCGCTACGTCGATCAATGGGAAATCAACTTCCGCGCCCGTGCTTCGACCGATCCAATCCGCTTGCAGTTTCTTGATCCCCGGCGACCAATCCAAGCCGTCTAGATCGTTCAACAATCGATCACCATACGAGGTAATTCGCAGCATCCATTGCCGCAGCGGCATGCGTTGAACAGGATGGTCACCACGTTCGCTTTTGCCATCGATGACCTCCTCGTTGGCAAGCACGGTGCCTAATCCTGGACACCAATTGACCAACGCTTCGCCTTGATATGCTAACCGATTTCGGTCGCGATAGAGGGCAACCGCGTTTTCGCCCTCGGACTGCACTTCGGTTGGGATTGGCAATTCGGCAATGGGGCGACCGCGTTGCTGGTCCGAGTCAAACCATGTATCGAACAGGATCAAGAAGATCCATTGAGTCCACTTAAAATAATCGCGATCCGTGGTTGCAAGGCAACGATCCCAATCGTAGGAGAATCCAAGCATTTTTAACTGGCGAGTAAACTCACCGATGTTTGTTTCCGTGCTTATCCGGGGAGGCACATTGTGCTTGATCGCGTACTCTTCGGCGGGAAGACCGAATGCGTCGTATCCCATTGGATGCAGGACCGATTTACCTCGCATACGCCAATAACGCGATTGAATGTCGGTAGCCGTGTATCCTTCTGGGTGGCCAACGTGAAGTCCCGCTCCGCTGGGATACGGAAACATATCGAGGATATAGATCTTTTCCCCCGCCGGTAGATCGGGGCAGCGAAACGTTTTGTTGGTTTCCCAATAGGACTGCCATTTGGGTTCAATGGTCGCGGGGTTGTAACGTGGCATATGGCTCTTCGATGACAAGGAACTTGTTAGGGATCTAATGGATCGAGCGATCCTAGGCAGAATGGATGGCTCGATTGTCGACGGCCAATGCCGCTTCATGCATGGTTTCGGCAAGCGTCGGGTGTGCGTGGCACGATCGAGCAATGTCTTCGCTGCTCGCGCCAAACTCGATTGCGATGGCCGCTTCGGCGATCAAGTCACCTGCGCGCGCACCGATAATGTGTACGCCGAGGACCCGATCGGTTTTGGCGTCCGCCAAGATTTTCACACGGCCTTCGATATCGCCAAGTGTTCTAGCGCGACCGTTGGCACCGTATGCTCCAACACCTTTCTTGAATTCGACCCCCGCTTCCTTGAGTTGCTCCTCCGTCTTGCCGACAGTCGCAATTTCAGGGTGCGTATAAACAATCGCAGGAATGCAGTCGTAGTTGAAATGGGCATGTATACCTTGGATTCGTTCGATACAAACCACCGCTTCTTCCATTGCTTTGTGAGCAAGCATCGCTCCTCCAATCAAATCACCGAGGGCATATATTCCTGGAACCGAAGTTTGATAATTGGTATCGACGGTCAGGAAGCCTCGCTTATCTGTTGCGATCCCAACAGTCTCAAGTCCAATGCCTTGTGAGTTAGGCACTCGCCCCGCTGCCAGCAAGACACGATCGCAGACAATCGGTTCGGTCCCTTTGCATCGCACGATGCATTTGCCGTTCTCGACGCGAGCGCTTTCAACCCAAGAGTTCAGGCGGAATTCAATCCCTTGCCGGCTAAAAATGCGAAACGCAAGTTGGCTAAGCTCTTGATCCATGCCAGGCAACATACGATCCATGGCCTCAAGAACTACTACCTTGCTCCCTAATCGGTTCCACACACTACCCAATTCGAGGCCTATGTAGCCACCACCGATGACGGTTAGCGTTTCGGGCACCGTTGGATAGGCAAGTGCAGCCGTGCTGTTGCCGATCCAATTTCCGTCTTCCTCGACACCTCGCATCGTTGCGGGCCGCGAGCCGGTCGCGAGAATAATATGTTTGGCTTTTAGTAAAATCGTTTCATCACCGACTTGCACTACGACCGAATTGGCATCATTCAATCGACCTTGCCCGCGATACGGGGTGACTTTGTTTTTCTTAAAGAGTAAGTCGATGCCGCCAGTCAGCGTTTGAACCACCTGATCCTTGCGTTTCATCATGGCTGGCAGGTCAAGCTGGACGTTTCCGACGACAACGCCATGGTTGGCAAGTCCGCTCTTGGTGTCATGATAGATATGGCTTGACTCCAGTAACGCTTTGCTTGGGATGCAACCGACGCGTAGGCAAGTCCCCCCGAATTTCGGGTTGTCGTCGATACAAGCAGCGTTTAATCCTAGTTGGGCTGCCCTGATAGCCGCAACATAGCCGCCAGGACCACCACCCAAGACAACAACGTCGTGTTCAACTGTTTTCATGAACCTTCTCTTTTTGAAACCGTTTTCGAATAATCTGTGGGCTAGAGCGAACAATGCGCAGTTTCCCAGACAAAAGCTTAACCGGCTTATCCCAAATTCCAAGGTCAACCTGGGGCCAAAGGAGCTTGAAGAGCGATTACACTAGCGATGCTATGATTTCAAAACAAATTGACAGACTCGTGGAACGGACAAAATGGCCAGCGGCAGGCATGGCCGTTGCAACTTTGCCGTTCACGATTTACGCATGGGGGAATCTGTTGAACCAGTGCCCCACCTATCCCGGCTATTCGACGATGTTCGGCATTGGAGTTTTCCTGTTCGTTTTGCTGGCTCGAACAACCATCGCTCAGTCGGCGTTCGCCATTCGGTTTATCGAGTTAGAGCGAGACCTGACACAGTCGGTTTTGGCGCTCGCCATGTTGCACCCGGTGGTAGGTTATGGCAAGAATGAAAACAAAGGCTCTAGGGTTCGTTGGCTCGGGCGGGGGAATTGGGTCATGCTGGCCGCTCCCTATTTTGTGCCTACCGCAACGATTGTGTTGTGGCTCGTTTCCTTGATTTTGTTCCAATCCCTTCGCTGCCTAGTGCTTGGGTTCGGAGTCAGCTATCACATGGTCGCCGTCATGATTCAGTGCCAAACCGGCACAAGCGAACTCCGACGCCTTGGTCGTAAGTTCTGCTGGATGTTTTTGCCCGCGATCAATTTGCTGGTGGCGGGTTGCATCGCTGCGTTTGCGTTAAATGGCTTTACTGGCGTCGGCGATTTCTTGATTGACTGGATCAGCTTGCCCCGTTTGATCGTGGATTGGCTTATGGAAAAGCCAGTGGAAAGCCTAACGGACCGTCCATTTCCAATTGTCAAATGACTAGCCTAGTACTATCGATTGTAATTAACGTTGCACATGAGACTACTCGTTCCCAGGCTCTGCCTTGGAACGCGTTGGTGTGGAGGCTCCTGCCTCCCGAGTCACAAACTAAGGATGCATTTCGGCGAGGCGGAGCCTCGCTTGCATTGAGTTACCAGGCAGAGCCTGGTAACTAGATTGCACAGTGCAACAAAGAGACGGTTTTCGGGGTGATATGGCACGGAGACACACAGCAAGTCCTGTGAACGAGACCCTCCGCAGACTATTCTCGCGAGAAACCAACCTTGCCATCGAACGTGTAAAGACCTTCGTGCTTGATGATGTCGAGACCCGTCTCGATGATTCGGTTGAACAAACCCATGGTCGCTTTGTGGGTCGTGACCGCTCCCTTATCAAACGGAACAAGAAAACGGCACCGGAACGAATCCGAAAGGAAAGTGTCTTCGGTTCCTCCTGGCCATACTTTCATCCCCCGATTCGAGAGCATTTCCAGTTCCAAGCCGTCGATCCCCAGCGGCTTGAGCTTGGCAGCGAGCACGTCCGCTTTGTCGATACAATCGATGAACACATCGACGCCGACATACGCCTTCTTCTCGGAGGACCGGATGTATGGAGGGCGGGTTGTCAATGGTCTTTCCAACGCTTTGGAATAGTTGACGGCTTTCAACAGTTCCGGCTTCTGGCCAACTCGGGAAACGACCGCGGCTGCGAACTCTTTTGTGCCAACCTTTTCTTTGGAAATTCCTTCCTTGAAAATGTCGTAGGTATGCACGCCATCCTCGATCGTTTTAAGCCAAGCATTGTGGGCCAGTTCGGCGATATCCGCCTGACCAATGTGGACTAGCATTTGAATCGCACCAAGGAAAAGTCCCGATGGATTCGCTAGGTTTTGGCCAGCGCGCCGCGGAGCGGATCCGTGAATCGCTTCGAACATCGCACAGCTATCGCCGATGTTTGCGCTGCCGGCTAAACCAACCGAACCAGCGATCTGGGCCGCAACGTCGGACAAGATATCGCCATAGAGATTCGGCATTACGATGACATCGAACGCTTCGGGGGTGTCTGCAAGCTTCGCCGCCCCAATATCGACGATCCAATGTTCATTTTCAATGTCCGGATACTCGGGGCTGATCTCGTCGAAGACCTTGTGAAACAAACCGTCGGTCATCTTCATGATGTTGTCTTTGGTGAAGCAAGTCACCTTCTTGCGACCGTAGGCACGTGCGAATTCAAACGCATAGCGAACGATCTTTTCACTACCCGGACGCGAGATCAGCTTTAAGCATTGCATGACATCGATGGTTTGTCGGTGCTCGATCCCCGTGTAGAGATCTTCTTCGTTTTCTCGAACGATCACGACGTCCATTTTCGGGTGCTTTGTTCGGATATACGGATCGTAGCTCAAGCAGGGACGAATATTGGCATATAGCCCGAAAGCCTTGCGAGTAGCGACGTTGAGTGACTTATAGCCACCCCCTTGCGGCGTTGTGATGGGGGCTTTTAAGAAAACCTTGGTTCGGCGTAAGCTTTCGAAGGCGCCTGGTTCAATACCTGCCAAGTTCCCTTTGAGGTACTGCTTTTCGCCGATTTCAATGGTCTGAATGTCGAGTCGTGCACCAGCCTCCTTTAGAATTTGGAGGGTTGCTGCCATGATTTCCGGCCCGATACCGTCACCGTGCGCGACGGTAATTGGAGTTGCTGATGACATAGTTTTCTTAAATGGACAGAGGAATTGCGACCACCGAGGTAGAAACCGAGGTAGAAATGGTATTCACCAATGCCAACTCACACAACTCTGTCGGGGAATTCTAGGGTGCGATTTCAGGACGTTTTTTCTCGCCAACGGGCCTTAAAGTTCTCGTAGTCGTCACGGGTGTCGATTCCTCGGGGCGATCTGGCAACGATTCCCACCAAAATCCGACATCCCGCCTGCAAGAATCGGAGCTGCTCCAGCTTCTCGATTTGCTCAAGATCGCTCGGCGGCAGTCCCTCCAGCCGCATCAGAAAATCCCGTCGATAAGCGTAAATGCCCAGATGTTGTAGGAATTGGGCAGGCTCCTTGTTGAGCAAACCATCCTCCCAGGTGCGAGGGTGCGGGACGACGGAGCGACTGAAATAGAGAGCCGCCCCGTCATGACCTTGGACAACTTTGACGCATGCCGGATCCTCCAAATCGGTTTTGCTCCGAATGGGAGTCGCGAGAGTCGCAACATCCGCAGTGGGATCGGATTCGAGCAATTGCATCACCGCATCGATCGAGCTCCCGGCAATCTCTGGTTCATCTCCTTGGACATTGATGAAGATATCAACGTCCTCTCGGCTTCGAGCAACTTCCGAAACTCGGTCGGTGCCACTTTGCGCATTCGGATCCGTCATTTGAGCGCGGCCACCAAACGACTTCACATTTGCAAACAAACGCTCGTGATCCACTGCGACGGTAATGCCTCGAGGACGAATGGCGGTTTGGCAAGCACGGTAGGTATGCTCGAGTACCGTCCTACCCGTTTCGCTCAGCAACAACTTCTCTGGCAAACGCGTCGAGGCCAACCTGGCGGGAATTACGATTTCGCCAATCATTCTTTGCCAATCATTCTTGAGGTGCGCTCAGAATCTGTTCGATTTGAATTGCCTTGCGGCCCTTAAAGGAACCGGCTAAAGCATGAAACTTGACTCGATCTGCGATTTCGACTTCGAGCGGTTGATTAATATCCGTCTCCGTCGAAATAATGTCGCCCACTTCCAAATCCAAGACGTCCGCTGTTGTGATGGTTGATCTTGCAAGCGTCACGATAACATCCGCAAGCGAACCATCGAGTCGCGAGATCCGTTTTCCTTTGCTCTCGGAGTTTGCATGCGCCGATGCGTAGCCAACCCAGCCGTTGCTGGTCAACATACTTCCGACTCGTTCGATCGTATGGTACGGGATGCACAAATGTGCCATGCCGCGAATATTGCCAATGGAGAGTTCAAAACTTACCATCACGACAACTTCATTGGGTGGTATAACTTGAACCAACTGCGGATTGCTTTCGACCCGCTCGACCTCGATAGTTAGCTCAAGGACGCTGGACCAGGCAACTTGCAACTCTCTCAGGAATACACTCGTAATTCGACTGGCCAGTCTCAATTCTATGTCAGATAGTGGACGCTTCAGCGATGACTCTGCATCGACTGTACCTCCCAACATACGATCGATGATTGGGTAGAGAAGGGTCGGGCTGATATCCAGCACCCAGTTCCCGTCCAACGGCTTTGGTTTGAGCAAATGAAAGCAAGATGGTGTGTCAAGGCCATAGACGAACTCGCTGTAGTTCAGTTGGTCGACGTTGATTAGACGAGTTTCGACAATGCTGCGTAGAACGGCTGATAGCGATGCCCCGAAATTCTGCGCGAAACCGTCGTGCAAAGCTTGCAACGCTCGCATCTGCTCCTTGCCAACGCGTTCAGGGCGTTTGAAATCATATGCCAAAACGCGAACGTTGCTGCCTTGCGTTTTGGGCTCGGATTTCGTTATTGGAGTTGCAGTTGGAGCGGGGCCATTGTCGAGTGCTTTCAATAAGCTCTCGACGTCCTCCCTACTTAGTACATCGTCACTTAGTACATCGTCTGCCATTTCGAATTCCCATTCCTAAGTTCGAACATGTCCATCCCCATAGACAACGTATTTGTAAGTGGTCAGCTCGCGCAAGCCACAGGGACCGCGCGCGTGAAATTTGTCGGTGCTAATCCCAATCTCGGCGCCTAGCCCCAACTGGCCACCATCGTTGAAACGGGTCGAAGCGTTTACGATCACGGCGGCCGAATCCACTAAGGTAACAAACCGACGGGCTGCGGACAGGTCAGCCGTCATGATCGCATCGGTATGATGCGAACCGTAGCGATTGATATGCTCAATGGCCTCATCGATGGAACCCACCACTCGAATGCTTAGCACAGGACCAAGATACTCTTGCGACCAATCTTGCTCGGTTGCTGCTATCGCGTTGGGCAAATGGGTCAATGTCTCTTCGTCTCCCCTCAGCTCAATCTTGTTTGGCGTTAACTGCATTGCAAGCATCGGCAGAAACTCCTTCGCGACGCCGCGATGAACGAGCAATGATTCCAAGGCATTGCAAACACCCATGCGTTGGCATTTCGCATTTTCGACAACACGCACGGACATAGCCAGGTCTGCGTGCTCGTCCACATAGATATGGCAGTTGCCGTCGTAATGCTTTAGGACTGGCATCGTCGCTTCTGCCACCACGCGTCGAATGAGACTTTCCCCGCCGCGAGGAATGACAAGGTCAATCCATTGATCGAGCTTTAGGAAATGTCCGACGGCTTCACGATCGATGGTGTTAACCAATTGAACTGCGTCGATCGGAACGCCAAAATCAACGCAAGCCAATTGCATGATCTCAACGATCGCTCGCGAGCTTTGCATGGCTTCTTTGCCACCTCGCAGAATGATGGCGTTGCCGCTTTTGACCGCGATCGCGGCTGCATCGGCTGAAACGTTGGGGCGTGATTCGTAGATAAAAAAGAGGACTCCGAGCGGGACTCGGACTTTCGATATTTGTAGTCCATTGGGTCGAGTGGAACCCTCTATCAATTCGCCAACCGGATCCGGCAAGGCAGCGATTGCTCGAAGGCCCTCTGCGATTTGCTGGATCCGATCGGTACTGAGACGGAGCCTGTCCACTTCGGCCGCAGTCAAACCGAACCCCTCCGCATTTTGAAGATCATTCTTGTTGGCTTCCAGGATTTTGTCGCCCGACGCCTCGATTCGCTTTGCGGATTCGAGCAGCCAGCGATTTTTGACGGTCCCGGACAAACCGCATAGTATCCTAGACGCGTGGCGTGCACGACGCGACACCTCGACACAATAGCTAGCCAACTCGTTTTCGGTAGAAGTCGACATCGATGAGGATACTAGCAATCGGGCTCGGGAAACGAACTTGAAAAATGCAAATGCTTTTTACCTATTGTGAAGTATCGAAAAACTTGCCTATAAGGTCAATGTTGAAATTACCAGCCGGAAATTACTTTCTTGGTCTCGTCCATTCAAACGGCTCCAAACAGAGTAGAGCGATTGTCCTCAATCGCTTCGGCTTGGCATTGATGGTAAGAATCGCCCCAGATCGTTCGGGCGCAGACTACGTTAGGCGGACTCGCAGTACCAAACGATTGAGCCTGTACGTCCGATGCGCTGGGTGATCCATGATCGAGGGCGAAACTAACGGACGAATCTATTTCGCCAGGATCCAATGATGTTGCTTGCTACTTGCTGGTTATTGGCCATCGCCATCGTTGCTTTTTCGATTGGGCAGCTCGCTTTCGCGGTCCTGTACGCGAGGCTTGTCTACAGTTCCCGCCGGTACGCAAACGAGCAACCAACCATAGCGTTCTCGAAGCCATTTCCGAAAGCGGCTGTTGTTATGTCGCTGCGAGGGTCAGACCCATTCCTGTGTGAGAACCTTTCCACCATTCTGGACCTCGACTATCCCGACTTCAAACTCTTTGTTATTGTCGATAGTGAACAAGATTCGGCCATGCAAGATGCCGAGCAAGTTCGACAGTCGGCACCGGACCGAGTTGAGGTCATGACGCTTCAACGCAAGCTTTCAACATGTAGTCTCAAGTGCAGTGCATTGTCGGAAGCAGTGGAGCAGCTTGGACCTGAGTACGGAGTCGTGGCATTCATTGATGGAGATGTGTCGCCGCATCGACAATGGCTTCGGGATCTAGTGCAACCCTTGAGCGATCCAGCAGTTGGCGTTTCCACAGGCAATCGATGGTACACGCCTGAAGTGGCAAGCTGGGGAGCCATGGTCCGATACTTCTGGAATACGGGTGCCGTTGTTCAGGTTTGGCTAAACGGTATCACTTGGGGTGGGAGCATGGCTATGCGACGTGATACCATCGACAGTACGCATATATTGGCTGAATGGCGACGATCCCTAGTGGATGACGGAGCTGTCGTTCGACAAATGCGAACGTATGGCTATCAGGTGGCTTTTGTACCTAATGCCATTATGCCCAATCGCGAAAATATCCGAGTTGCGAGCTTTATAACGTGGTCCGAAAGACAACTGGTAGCTGCGAAATCTGCCGCAAGCGGATGGGGAGTCATAATTCTTCACGCCCTGGTGATTAGTAGTTGTATGATCGCTCCCTCGATCATTTGCTGCCTCGCAGTATTGCTGGCAGACAAGCAATTTCTAATTGCCGGCCTGTTTCCACTATTCACTTATTGGGTTTCCGCGGTCGCATCGACCATCGCAGTCGAGATTGGAATGCAGCGTTCGCTACGTGACAACGGTATCCATTCGAAGTGGATCAACGGACGTGTTATTTGGATGTACTTGCCTGCTCTGGTTCTTTCACATCTTGTCTATCTACGGGCACTGGTGGGGGCGTGCAGGATTAAGAAGCTTAGTTGGCGGGGAATCGAGTATCTCCTCTTGGACGGACACAACGTCAAAATGGTCCGCTACATACCCTTTGGTGGCGGTGACACACCGAGTGATTTTCGAGGCCTTGATTCGCTCTTGTAATAACACCAAGTGGCGTTTGAGGCGCTGCCAAATGCAGGTTGTGGCTACGAAGTTCCCCTAACTCGGTCGACCGAATGAATGCTCGCCAGAACGAGAATTCGCGGTTTTGCTAGCGTTAGTTCGCCGTGCAGTTTAATATGTTTCACCAAGCTGTCGTCAAACGAAGTACGCAGCCGTCACAGCCGTCACGTGTTTTTTTGTGAAACAACGATGTGGTACATCGTACGAACGTCTTTGAGTTGGCATCTTTGAGGGGGAAAATAGATTGTCTAGTTGTTTGCTTTTGACCGGGGGCACTGGTTTGCTTGGTCGGTATCTGGTTCGGGATCTCTTAGAACGCGGCGAGAAGCTTGCGATGGTTGTTCGAGGAACCAAAAAGGAATCTGCTGAAGAACGCATCGAGTCGATTCTTCAGTTTTGGGAACAGCAGTCAGGTAAACGACTGACTCGTCCCCATTTTATTGAGGGGGACTTAAGGGAGCCGCTCTTGGGGCTAAGTACGCGAGATCTTGGATGGGTTGCCAAAAACTGTAAGGGGGTCATGCACAGCGCTGCGTCACTCAAGTTTAACGCGGACGGCTCGGGCGAACCCGAACTAACGAACGTCGGAGGGGTGAAGAACATGCTGTCGCTTTGTCGGCTGGCGAAAATCCGCGAGCTTCACTATGTTTCGACCGCCTATGTGTGCGGACTGCGCAACGGAACAATCTACGAGTCGGAGTTGGACCTAGGCCAGTCGTTTCGTAACGACTACGAGTCGAGCAAGCTCAGGGCGGAAACACTGGTCCGGAACGCTGACTGTTTGGATAGCTTAACCGTATATCGCCCGGCTGTAATTGCGGGGGATTCGACGTCGGGCTACACCATCACCTACCACGGCATATACCTTTACTTGCGTTTGATGGCATTGATTGTTCCAAGACAACCGATTGGGCCAGATGGTTTGCGACAAACCCGACTTAGACTTCCCATGCGAGGAGATGAAAGGCGCAATGTTGTCCCCATAGACTGGGTATCAAGTGCGATGGTCGCTCTGTATGCCAACCCGGACGCTCACGGGAACACCTTTCATTTGGCTCCGGACGAATGTTTGACTCCCAAGCAGATAATTGACGCTGGATATAGTTACTTCAACTCGACTGGAATCGAATACATTGGGTACAACACGATCGACCCAAAGACGTTCAATGCCTTCGAAGCCGAGATGCTGCCTGGGTTTGCAATGTATAGTAACTACGAAAGCACGGACCCAAGATTTGATTGCACGAATCTAAAGCGATTTGCAGGTCACATTCCTTGTCCCAAAATCGATGAAGCGATGCTTCATTCCTACATTCGGTTCGGCGAATCGGACCGATGGGGCAAACGAAAAATCGCTAAATCGAAAGCGGTGGACGATAGTACCTTCGGCCAAAGTTTGTGTTGTTCGTCCGGCGAACACTTGACCCTCGCCGACAGCGACACGGTTCAATAAATTGCGGTGATTGCCTTTGCGTCGCCCACGGTCGACGTCTTGCATTCCCGCGTCGACTGTTAGGATTAATCAAGGGACCATGAATACGATTTCCAAGCTGCCATGCACCGCATTTGAGGAACTGATGCTGTCGCATGACTTCGAAGGATTTCCATGCACCATTTGTTTAAAGATGGTGGTTTCAGGTTTTATTGTGCGCGAGCATTTCGAAACATCCGTAATGCAGATGTTGGAGCAAAACCCGCTCATGCGTTCGCGGCTGACAAGGCGATTTGGCCGATCCATTTGGCAAATCCAATCACAAATTGAACAAGTTGTGCATTGGAAAACAGCCGATACGAATCCCGAATGGCCAGCGACCTCCAGCATCGATTTGGCAGTCCACCACGGTTTGAAGTTGGAAGTTCATCAGACAGGCCGCGAAGATTCACATATATTCGCAACGGTACATCATGCGGTTGCAGATGGCCAAGGAATTATCGCGGCGTTTCACGAGATGTGGTTATGTTATGACTCGCTTTGTCGAGGGGACACGGTGCCGCGCATCGAGCGATCGCAAGATAGGTTGCGGGATCGGAATCGCTTCGGACTAACTGGTCTGAAGTTGTTGGGGCTTCTTCCCAAGCTGAGTGTTGGTCTAGCGGGGGTGCGTCAGTATTTGATGAGGTCGCCAGTTCCGATCGTTGCCCACAATGCGATCAAAAATATTGGTATGCCGGAGGCGTCGATTCACGCGATCACGCATCAATTCTCGACACACGAAACGGAAAGCCTTCGACAAGCCGCTCGACGCGGGAAGTGGAACTTAAACGAGCTACTGACCGCAGCGATCTTTATAGGCAGTTCCGAGTCCAACGTTCGGGAAGCTATTAGTAACGGTAACGATTGGATTCGAATGATGGTTCCATTTAGTATGCGAACCCCTGCAGACTATCGGGAACAATCGGCGGCGAACATTGTGAGCTGCGTTTTTTTGGATCGTACTCGCAACCACATCCAAGATCATGAAGCGTTGCTTCAAAGTATTCAAAGTGAGTTAGAACTCATCAAGAAAAATCGTTTGCCTTTGATTTTTAATTTTTCGATTTGGATCAAGAAGATGCTGACATTCAACGGTTACCGTCCAAAAAAGGCAGCAGCCAAGCGATGCGAAACAAGTCTCGTATTCTCGAATCTAGGGAAGCTGTTCTTAGGATCCAGCCTAGTAAAGAAAGAGGACAAACGTTTGGTGGCTGGCCAAGCGAGAGTCGAGTCGATTGAAATACTTGCACCGCTCGCCCCATGGATGTGCATCGCTTGGATTGCGCTACAGTATGCAGAGCGGTTGTCACTGACCTTGCGTTTTGACTCGCGTGTTGTAGGATCGCACACGGCTAGCGAAATGCTAGCTACTTCCGTAAATCATTTGAAAGGCTATGCCGAGGAATCCAACGTATCTTGAGCGATTCGCTAATCCCTTTGCTGATCGCTCTTGTGGTATCGGCCTCGATCCAACTTGTTTTGGTGGCTGGCTTTGTTGCCCGATTGCGCGGATGCACTTCCAAAAAGCAGGCTAGAAAATATATAGTGAAGTCGGACGAAGCAACTGCGCTGCCAGCGTTGGTCGTCCTTTGCTTGCGTGGAGGAGACCCATTCTTGGGCCAGTGCATTCAGGGTTTGGTGTCGCAAGACTACCCTGAATTCGAAATCTGTTTCGTAGTAGACTCCGCTCAAGACCCGGCAATCTCCGTTCTTCAGAATGAGCTAACTAAGTACCCGGATTTCAAACGCTTTGAAATTCAAATACTTTCTGATCCGCTTACGACATGTAGTCTCAAGTGTTCGAGTCTCATTCAAGCGATTGGCCCAAGAGTCGATTCGCAGGGTTTTGTAGCCCAATTGGACGCGGATACCATTCCGCATCGAACTTGGCTGAGCGAGTTAGCCAGCGCGCTTCAGGATCCGGAAGTAGGTGCGGCTACAGGCAATCGCTGGTACATGCCAGAAACCATTAGTCTCGGAAACATGACTCGCTATGTTTGGAACGGTGCGGCCGTCGTCCAAATGTATTGGTATGGAATCGCATGGGGTGGCACTCTGGCCATCAAGTTTGATTCGATTCGGCGAGCGCATCTTCTCGATCGTTGGCGAAACGCTCTTTGCGAGGATACGATGCTTAGCAGGCAGTTAAAAAGCGTCAGGCAAAAAGTTGCCTTTGTGCCAAGTCTCATGATGGTCAATCGGGAGGATTGCGACCTAGCATCTTTTTTCAAGTGGGTTCAGCGGCAGCTTTTGACAGCTCGGCTCTACCATCCGCTTTGGTTTGCAGTTGTTGGACATGGAGTTTCTTCAGCGCTTCTTTTGGTGTGGGGCTGGACGACTTGCGTCGTCTATGTGCTGATGGGTTACTGGGGCTCCGCGCTCGCTAGCTTAATGGCTATGCTTGCGTTCCAAACGTTCTTGAGTTTGATGTTGCCGTGGATGGATTCTTCGGTGCGTGCGATTGTTAATGGAAGAGGTGAACCAGCCGATTGGCACCGAAACCTTCGATGGTGGCAACTCGGTTGGTACGTCTGGACAACACAGTGCATCTACACTGCTGCGTTAGTAAGATGCTTGCGAATGACACGAGTCGAGTGGCGAGGGATCGAATACGACATAACCGGTCCCTTTGACATCCGAATGCAGGGCTACCATCCGTTTCGAAGTGATGTGCATGGTAGTGGGTGCCGAAAGCATTCCCTGTAGAAAACTCCAGTAAGGCAATCGCGGCCTTGAACAACGCAATTGAAACACCACCAATACGGGGAATGGTTATGAAGATCCGAACAACCGCAGACTTGTTTCAAGATGTGGATACACTTATCTCCATGGTTTCTTCCGTCACGGGTGAGACTACCGCCGAAACGGCTCGAGCATTGGCTAGCGAAAACGCAAGTTTGGGAAGCACGGTTTGGAAGGAGCTGAAAGCACGCAACATTCGACCGTACCAATGGTCCGAGGATTTGATCGGGTTCTATCAAGGTACTACGGCTTTTGTGTTTGAAACACTGGTGTGGAACAGATGTGAGCTCAAACAGCAAATGCAAGATCGGATTGTTCAGCACTTGCGGACGCGATTTGGACGGCCTTGCCGTGTTTTGGTTTACGGTGATGGGCTCGGCTTCGATAGTGCTGCTCTTGCCTTGGCCGGACACGACGTGACTTACTTTGAAGTGTCGCAAAAGGCCATCCAATTTGCGAAACAGTTATTTGCCCAACTGGGTTGCAGTGTTCGGATGCTAACGCATGAAGATTTGCTCCATGAAGAACTCTATGACGCCGTGGTATGCTTAGACGTTTTGGAGCATGTACCTAACCCTGTAGAGATGGTTGGGTCTTTGGCGAAATCGATCGGCAACGATGGATATTTGCTGATCCACGCCCCCTTTTGGTACTTGGCGCCAAGCGTGGCGACTCACCTAGCTTCCAATCGGCGATTCAGTGGCAACATCACACGCATTTACAAGCCCAATGGCTTACGGGCGATCGACGGTGCACTTTTTTGGGACCCGATCGCGTTGGTCAAAAACGATTCGAAAGTACGCCCCAAGTTGATGGATCGTTTCAAGTTGGCAATCGGCGGATGCTTGCTTTCGGTCGGTCGATACTGGTCTACTCCGCATGTCATTCTGTGCCAGATGCTAATGAAGCGATCTCGCTTGAATTGGCCTGAACTGGATCGATTTGTAACTCAAAGCCAATAGCGAGCGTTGTTCGAGCAGAGACATATCGAGACATATGGGGACGCAGGAAAGCGCCGGGATAAACCGGATTGGAGTTGGGAATGAAAGAGTCCACCAAAGAAGATTGAGCCAATCACTTTGGCCCCCAAGTTGTACGCTGATGACAGTAATTGCGACACGATGTGTTCAGTGTAGAACAGTTGGCCTCAACTGTTTCTGCAGCAGGTACAAACTTCATTTCAGATAAACGATTGGGACAATCGTTTTACAATAGGGCGACTGCGTGGCTGACCGGATCGCTGACGAGTCGGAGATTCGTGCCATACACGCCCTTTCGACTCTCTTCACAGCAACTCTGCCAACGATGGCATCAGGAACGCGGCTTCCGGGCCCAGTCGAGCGAGTGCCTGCCAGCATTCTTTACGATCCGTACCCATATTCGGTGGCGTCAACAAGGCTTTCAGGCAAGCAATGCGGATTGCTTCCGAATGCAGTGGGTTTTGCAGTGCGACCATCAGTGCCTGTTTGGCCCTCGAAAAATCCGAACGATCCGGAGTCCGACGGCAACGCCGCACACGATCCCCAGTAGCGCACCGATCATGCAGAAGAAGAGGCCGACCCCAAAAAACATCACTGTAAAAAACACTAGATAGAAGCCGACAAAGCCGCCCAAGAGGCCGGTCAGCACGGCGGTGGACCAGCTCAGGAGGGTGGATTTCTGTTCGCGGTCCGTGGGTTTCATCCCAAGCTCTCCATCCGTATGGTCCATTTCCTGAGAACAGTTGCCGCCAGACACAGAGTCTAGTTTCCAACAATGATATCAGACGCCCCCGCACATTCCTACTATGCGGCCCTCTTCGGTAGGTGCCGGCCCTCTTCGGTAGGTGCCACCCACCTGCCACCCACCCTCCTCAATCGCTTCGGCCTGGCATTGATTGGTAGAATCGCCCCAGATCGTTCGGACGCTGAATACGTTAGGCGGACTCGCAGTACCAAACGATTGAGGACAATCGTTTTACTCCGCAGAAATGCAGGTCCAACTCGAATAAGTCGGGGCCAATTGAACTACCCGAGAAGTGGTTTTCCAAGTAAACTTGAGCATCTTGGATTACGACCTTAAGAATCGAGGACGCTGATGGTCACAACAATCGATGCACCCCTGCAATGGGTCGAAAACGTTGCCACACTCCGACTGCCGGAACAGGCCGATCGGCATCTGCAGCAATTGATGGATCGGAATAACGATGGATTACTCACCGACCTAGAGCGAACGGAATTAGCGGCGTTGGCTGAACTGAGCGAGCGTCTTTCGCTGGTGCGTGCTGAGGCTCTGCATCTACTTGGCCGCAAACCGTAGAGTGGATCGCTAGTGGCAAATGAGACTCGTGAGTTCATTACGGCTCGTGCTGGTGGGTGTTGCGAATATTGCCAAATGCATCAGTCGCTGCAAGGTGCGACCTTTCACATTGAGCACGTGATCCCGCGTGTGCGAGGCGGGGTGAGTGACTCAAGCAATCTCGCCCTTGCTTGTCCGAGTTGCAATTTACACAAGGCTGATCGCGTTTCGTCCCAGACAAATGCAAGCACAGTCGCAGTTGTGTTCTTCAATCCGCGGTCCGATGTTTGGGCAGAGCACTTTGAGTGGGATGACTATACTCTTATCGGCAAAACGGAAGTTGGCAGAGTAACGATCCAGGCTCTTGATCTCAATCAAGAGCGTCGCATTAAGATTCGCCAGGCGGAGCAACTATTTGGGCTCTTTCCACCGTAGCCGACTGATAAATAAGCTTGGTTGGATCGCTGTGGGGGACCTTTGGGGACAACACTTATTTTTGGGGGGTGGTTTTCAACCCACCCCAAAATGTCGTGTCCACATCATGCACCCCCAGTGTAGAACAGTTGTCCTCAACTGTTTCTGAAGCAAGTACAAACTTCATTTCAGATAAACGATTGGGACAATCGTTCTACCATAGGGTCGACTACGTGGCTGACCGGATCGCTGACGTAACTTACACACAGCTTTATCGTCGCGGAAAAGCTGGCACGCTAAATCAATTTGGTCGTCTGCTATTGGTGTTTGAAGACATGAACCATGTCATGCACCGGAAGTTTCCTGATGAAAAGTGGCGCATGCTTCCAGCGTGCGATGAATCTCGGATGGCAAGCTGGAAGCTTACCCCACCTGCTTGGGGGCCAACTTTCGGAAAACTACCGTTCGCCCAAACTGTTCTTGCACGATTCCAGGAGGCAAAACAGGGATGCTTTCTGCAGCCCCCAACATCAACATTCCGCCTGGGGCTAAACACATGGTGAGCTGTTCCGTGACCGCTCGTCTTGTCGCATCGTCAAAATAGATGAGCACGTTTCGGCAAAGCACCAAGTCCATACCGACCAAATCACCGAAGGGTTGAATCAAATTCAATCTTCTAAAATCAATCAAGTTCTTGGCGGCTTGATGGATCCAAAACTTACGCTCCCGTTCTACAAAGTACTTTTTCCGTAAATCATTTCCGAGTCCACGCTCTAAGTCTCGTTCGTAATAGCAACCTTCCTTGGCAGTACTGAGAGACGACGCACAAATGTCGGTTCCCAAAATGGAAAAATTCTCGGGAGTCACCACAAATCCGTTGGCGGAATTGCGGGGCTGCGTCTGAATGTGTTCCAAAATACCCATTGCCAAACTGTATGCTTCTTGACCGGTGGAAACCGCAGCGGACCAGATTCGTATTTTTCCAAACGGTAGGCCTGCGACACGTTGACACTCCGCTCGAGTGGCAATCAAATTCGGCAGGATGGTTCGACGAAACTCTTCGAATGGATGACCATCTCGGTTGAACGACGTTTCATGCGTCGTAATTGCTTCGATGATCTCTTCATGCAATCGGATGTTGTTTGCCGACGATGCTCGTTGGACGAGTGCTGAATAGGATTCAATCTGGTTTCTTTTCAACACCGAGGCAAGTCTCGATACAACGAGGTACTTTTTGTCGTCGGTAAGCCATATCCCACAGAGACGCTTCACCAAGTGGCGGATGTTGTTAAACTCCGGTTCGCTGATATTCATTTGCCGAATGTTCCTTCCACGAGGGAAAGAAACGTTGGCGCAATCTTATCGAGCGGCAGCACCAAATCGACTGCACCCGTTTCAATCGCGGCTCGCGGCATTCCCCAGACGACACTCGTGGCTTGGTCCTGGGCAATCACGAAACCACCAGCCCTCTTGACAGCGCGAACTCCATTCGCACCATCGTTGAGCATGCCCGTCATGATGGCTGTAATTAGCGACGACCCGTAAATCGAAACGGCTGACCGCAGGAATACATCAACTGCCGGACGAGAATGATTCTCCGGTGGTGCATCGCTCAATCCAATCGTTATTTGACTTCCTGCCCTTCGCAGGATCATGTGACTGCCACTTTGAGCGAGATAAACTCCGCCTGGCAACACGGGCATTCCTTCTTGTGCCTCCACAACATGATAGCCGATCCTGCGACCAAGGCTTTCCGCCATATATCGGCTCAAACCGTTTAAGTTGTGCTGCACGATAAAGATAGGTGCGAGGGTTCGGCCTGCCAGTTCCGGTAGCAACTTTGCAAGGGTCTCCGGTCCGCCCGTGGAGATACCAATCGCAATCGCCTGATAATTTTCGGCTCGATTGGAATGACATGGTCTGGCGGGAACGGATGGAAAGGTTGGCGGTGGCTCGTTTTTGCTGAATCGTTTTTGTCGATAAATGGCAAGCTTTTCAATGAGCGCTCTGACAAGCTGCGATTTGTTTGCGGACTCAGTACCACCGCTCGGCTTGAGAATAAAATCGATGGCACCTAATTGCAGGCACTCCACTGTGCATCGCGCCCCTTGCTTTGTCAGCGAGCTGATTAAGACCGACTCGGTTTGAAGTGCGTTCGGTCGAGACCGATTCAAATCGCGGATGGCTTTGAGTGTCTCAAGACCGTCGATCCCAGGCATTTCGATATCGAGAGTCGCTAAATCGACTGGCGTCTGCTTTAGAAACTCGATGGCTTTCTCGCCGCTAAAGACCGATCCAGCGACTACGACATTCGGGATTTCCGCAAACGCGGACTCCAAAATTCCGCGAAAGATCCTGGAATCATCGACGATTAATATCCGTATCGGCTCATGCGTCATTGGTGGGTATTTTGAATCGTGAAGCAAGTTTTTGCAAATCGTGGGACAATTGAGCCAATGTTTCCGATGCAACTGTAACGTTCTCGGACGAACGATTCGTTTCTAGGGCTGCTTTGCTCACTTGGCCTATGCTATCCGAAATATCGCTGGCTGCCTTGGCCGCTTCGCCGACATTTCGTGAAACATCCGTTGCACCGCGGGTTGCTTCTGCAATGTTTCTCGCCATGTCGTTGGCCGTCGCTGCTACCTCCGAAATCGAGCGAGCAATTTGCCCTACGCCGCTGTTGGCTTGAGCAATGTTCTGCGAAATCGTTTGGGCTGCTCGGTTTTGCTCCTCGACCGAATTCGAGATACGATCTGCGGAGGCGTTAATCTCTTTAATGACAGCCGCGATTTCTTGGATGACTCCGACGGCCTGCCGAGTTCCTGTCTGAACGCCCTCGATCTTGGTGGCGATGTCCTCGGCTGCCTTGGCGCTCTGGTTCGCCAATTGCTTGATCTCATGAGCGACCACAGCAAACCCTTTACCGGCCTCGCCTGCCGAAGTCGCTTCGATCGTTGCATTGAGCGCTAGCAGATTGGTTTGCAACGCGATCATCTTGATCGTCTCGGTGACTTTGCTGATCTCCGTGCTCGATTGGTCGAGGTGCTTCATGGTTGACGTTGCCGAGTTAGCCATTTGACTGGCATTGTTCGCCACGCGAGATCCATCCCGAACGTTGCTGAGCACTTGTTCAAACGAGATCGAGATATCGTGAATAGCGGTGGTGACAGCACCGACGTTGTTCGATGTTTGTTCCGCTGCGGACGAAATCGAACCAACCGAAACACTCATTTCTTCCGTGGCCGAAGAAATCGAGGCAAAATTCATGCTCATTTCCTCTGCGGCAGAACTCATCGTGTGTATGTTCGCCGACAACTGCTCCGAAGCAGCCGAAACGCTATCTGCACGGGCCGAAGTTTGCTCACTTTGTTTGACTAGAGACGTTGCAATTCCTTCGAGTCCAATCGATGAACCGCTCAGATCCGTGGATGCGTTCTGAATACGTCCAACGATTTCCGACAACGAGTCCGCTAAGGAATCGGTCGCCGTTGCCAATTCGCCAACCTCATCGCTCTGCTTGAGATTGATGCGAGACATCAAATTGCCTTTCGCCATATCTTGGGCAAGATTTCGGACAAGTGAGACTGGGGCTGTTATTGAACGCGATACAAAAAAGGACGCAAGGCACCCGAGTACCAGTCCAATAAGAGACGTTCCCAAAAGTACGCGAGAACTGTCCGCATAGATCGCATCGCTGGCCTTAACCGCCGCATCCGCTTCGATTCGCCCAATTGCCGTTAACTCATCGAGAATCTTGAGTGCGGTATCGACCGAGTCCTTTATGTCTTCCAGCGACAGTTTCGTCGACCTGCCGTTGGAGTCCGTTGTTGAAAAAGTCAGGAATTCATCGATATCGGTACGTAGCCCCATTGAGATGTTCTTCATTTCCACTTCGACGGTTTTGGAGGGATCCGAAAATGCATTGAGAAGCTCAAAAAAGCCATCGACTTTGATGCGGGTCGATCGGTCGATTGCGGCAAAGGCAGGATCCAAAGAACCAGTAGAAACATGCTGAACCAACGCATTAAACGCTATCTGCGCAGCTCTGAGTATCTCTTCTGAACGCGATGCGGGTCTCGCGGCCCCATCCGATGGCAATGGAGCTGCCGAGGTGGACTGAACAGCAATCTGGCCAATCTTTTCGATCGAGGGCCCAATCTTTTTGCTCAAGATTCCATTCGCCTTGGCTGTGGAATTTATTTTAGCGAAATTGAGACATTCTGAGTTGAGCTTAGACATCTTCTCGACAGCGTCCCTAAGCGCTTTGGCCTTTAACGCCATGTTGCTCGCTTCGGCCTGTCCTTCAAGTTGCTGGACCAAGTTGACAAGCTCGACTGAGGCCAACTCGCTTTTCATAGCGAATTCTCGAGACTTTTCATCATCAACACTGAGGACCGCATTTTTCTGATAGCGAATCATCAAAAAAAATTGCGATCGAATATCTGCGGTGGTGATCATTTGTGCGATCGTTTTCTTTGCGAGCTTCTCGGTGTTGCTATTTAAAATCGATAGCCGTGACCAACCAACCCAACCCGTTACAAGCAAAAAGCTCGACAGAACAAGCGAAAGGAGAATGAGCTTGATACTAAGTTTTAAATTTTTCATGATGGACTACCGACTGGGTTGGTAAAGTTCTTTTTCAATGATGGGTAGAAATTTTCGCGGATTGAGTACAACTAACAATTGATTTGGAAGTCGACAGATATTTTGAACTAGTCCGCTCAGGCCTTGCAGTTCCGAGCCAATGCTCGTCGAGTCTGAAGTGATATCCTGGCTTGAAACCGATACGATTTCGCCTATTTCGTCGACCAGTAACCCAAAGGCAGGGCCAACGGTGGACTTGAAGATCACCATCCGTTTCGATGTGTCTTCTTCTTTAGCCGGCAAGGCGAGAATTTGTTTTAGGTCCAGTCCTAGGATGATGTTGCCTCGGATGTTGACATATCCGCTTACGCACTCGGGGGCGTGTGGTATGCAAGTGTAGTTCGTCTCAGCCGTGATTTCCTTAATGTCGATCAAGGGAACACCGAATAATCGCCCTGCCGCTTCGAATGTGCAATACTGTACGGATTCATTTTCCATCTTGCTGCTCCTCGGCGATCAATCCCAACATCTTGCGGACCGAATGGATGAGTCGATCGTGGTCGAGCTTCTCCTCGAAGCCGTCAAAACCACATTCGATTGCTCTGGCGGAGTTCTCGGTTTTGGACAGCGATGTGAGGGCCATAAACGGTGTTTTGTATCCGGCCTTGCGAGCAGCCTGGCAGAATCCCCAGCCATCTAAGTTGGGCATTTCAATATCGGAAACCACTAAATCAAAGTCACCTTCTGCTAGTTTTCGCATTCCATCGTTGCCGTCGATCGCGGTTGTTACGACGAATCCGTCTCGTTCGAAATACCGTCGAACCACTTCTCGAAAGAAGGGTGTGTCGTCGACAAGTAGTATGTGCGGAACAACATCGAGCGTTGCTTTCACCTGCGGCGAGCTCACGAGGTCGACTTCTCGAGACTGGGAAGTGCCCAATGCTCTCGCCCGCCCGAAGATTCCTTCTCGCAAGTATTGAATGTCCAAGAACAACGTCAACCGCTCTCGAACGATAGCTGTCCCAAGGATACCTGGATCTTCGATGGAAGCTTCCTGCATTTGAATGGATAGTGATTCTGTATCTACGATTCGGGAAACAAGAATCCCCACCGGTTCCTTCACGAACTTCGGCAATAGCAAATGCATCATCGGAGATTGCTCGCACGTCGACACATTGAGAAACTTGTCTAGCCGAATGATGCGAGTTGACACTCCATCGATCGTGATGAAGGCCTGATCGCCAATGTACTCAACTTGATTCATGGCGATCGATTCAATGCGTCGCACCTGTACCAATGGCAAAGCGAACAGTTCTTTCGGACCAAACTCAAAGAGCAAAACGCGATGCACTTCAGCGGGGTCTCGATTCAATATTCCGGAACTTTGTGGAGGCTCTACGCCATAACAATCCGCATGTTCGGCAATTCCATCGATATTTGCAATCAACGCGACACGACCATCCCCCATCAAGGTAGCGCCCGCAAAGATACCAATTTTTCTGAGCGATGGGTGCATCGGTTTCACAACGACCTCTTCGGTGCCTCGAACATCGTCCACCAGCAATCCGAATTTGCGCCCCTTGGTTCGCAGGACCAAAATATACTCGATACGCTGAGGATCTCGATCGGCGGGAGAGTTTGCGGCGAGGATCGCCAACTTGGTCTCCGCACAAAACGTCGCCTTGCACCGGAGAGCTTCGCTGAATCGGACGACCGGCAAGAGCACATCGCGCAACCGAAGCAATTCAGAATCGTACGAGTGTTCGATAAAACTTTCACCGCCTGGATGCAGGCACACGATCTCTTCAAGACCACGCTGTGGAACTGCGAAACGTTCTTTCCCGACCGTTACAATCAAACAGGGTATGATTGCCAATGTGAGGGGAACCCTTAAAATCATCGACGTCCCCATTCCGGGCGCTGAGTCGATCGTCAAGGAGCCTTCCAATCGCTCGACGTTGGTCTTCACGACATCCATGCCGACGCCTCTGCCAGAAACATCGCTGACTTGCCTTGCCGTCGAGAAGCCTGGAAGAAGGATATAAGAGTAGAGCTCCTTGCTCGATATTTTTTGAAGCTCGGCCTCCGTCTTCAGGCCAAGAGCCAATACCTTAGCGCGAACTGCGTTTGGGTCAATGCCGCGACCGTCGTCGCGGATTTCGATAATGACTTGGCCATCGGCTGCGGTGGCGGACAGGGTTACGCGGCCAACACTCGGTTTATCAGACCGGATTCGCACCTCAGGAGTTTCCAGACCATGGTCGATGCTATTTCGAATCAAATGGATCAGGGGGTCCGAGAGTTGCTCTAGCACCGTCTTGTCCAACTCGACTTCTTGACCAACCATGACGAGTTCGACTTGTTTGCCAAGTTGCCTCGCCAAGTCACGTACCATCCGAGGAAATCGACCAAACAGATGTCCGACGGGTTGCATGCGCGTTTTTAGAACGGCATCTTGCAGTTCGGTCGTGACGGAGTTGAGACGCTGGATAACGGCTCGGGACGTCCCCTCGATTTCCTCGAAGGCTAGCAGAGATTGATTCCGAATCAGCGTTAACTCGCCAACGAGGTTCATCAAACGATCAAGCAGATCCACTGGAATGCGCAGACTTGTCGTTTTTTCGGTCGGTGAGGAATTTGTAGCAGCATCGCCTGTTGGCTTGCTCACAATTTCCTTTCGATCCTCAGAGGCGATTGGCTCTTGATGGATCACGAGTTCATTCGATGAGGTTTTTGCTGGTTGTGTGGTGGCGACGGTTTCGTCGACTTGTTGAATGGGTTTGGGCTGAATGTTTTCGGGGTGGTTTGTAGGCGACTTTGTTACATGGACGATTGGCGTTACATGGACGATTGGCGTTACTTTGACGATTGGCTGGATTGGCAAATCGCTTACCGCTTGGTTCCAAACGATGGGCTGAGCTGGCAAACCAAGATCCAAGCGGGTGGGTTCATATACCAGTTCACGTTGGAAAGCGGCTAAATGCTGTTGGAGTTGCTCGGCATTGAGCCCGCTTAACTCAGTGGCTCCTAAGTCACGCCACGGAACCGCCGCCCCAGTTTGCGATAAATGCCGTTGCACTTCAATAACCGATCGGTCGGTATGCAATCGCCCTTGAAGACGCAGTTCCGCAACGGACCAGTTTGCAGTGGGTGTTTGAAGATCAACTTGGGTTAATTGCGATTCACGAAGAGAACCAAGCGTTCGAATGGAATCCAGAAGTGGTATTACAGATGCCGGCGGTGAGGGCATGCGCAGGTTGATTTGAATCACGTTCTTCGATGTATTCTCAACGTGATCGCGCGAATCCACGGCCAACGCGTGCAATGTCTTCATCAGTTCCGAGATGTCGTGCGACTCGCTAAATCCAAGGTCCTCAATCATGGAGGAGAGCCGATCGCTGGCCAACAAAATGGCCTCGACAACCGCGATGGGCGGGGAATGGACGTGATTGCGAAAGTCTTCGAGAACGCTCTCCGTTGCATGCGCGAGCCGTTGGACCGATTGGAAACCGAGAAACCCGGCGTTCCCTTTCAGCGAATGAACGGCGCGTAGACTTGAGTCAATGCAAGCGTTTCTCGCCTCAGGGCTTGTCGCTTTTTCAAGCGCAAGCATCGAGCGTTCCAATAGTTGAAGATGTTCGCGGGATTCCAGCACAAAGTCTGCATGGGGAGTATTTACCATACTAAGCGTCCTTGCTCGTGACGCCGATTGCATGAAGTGCGGGTCGTAAGTCGGACGAAACATTTTCAAACGCGATGGTACGGTTTGTGTTTGTCGCGAATTGGATCGCAGAATGCAAGAGCGCAAGACCAACCGCATCGAGATCTTGGGTTTGCGACAAATCGAGAATCACCTCGACGTGCTGCGGTTTGTATTGCAATTTCGCGAGTATTTCGAGTCGAATCGAGTCCGCGTTGTGAACGTTTAAGAACGTCGGTATGGAAATGCGATTCGTTTGACCAGTCGCAAGTGCCGTTGCCTGGAAGAATTCTTCCTCGCGAACAGCTACGGTTTTCGGCTCGATTGCTTGCGGTTCGATTGCTTGCGGTTCGATTGCTTTCGGCTCCAAAGTACGCGGCTCGACGGTAGTCGAACTCGACGCGTCTAACGCTTCGACAGGGAGAGGTTGTCGGTTGAGTACGCTTCGAAGTTGGCCGACGGTGGCATGGACGACAGGGATAAAGTCAGCCCAATCGACGTTGGGATTTTTAGAAGCTTCGGAAACCTGAGAGAGTAGATCTACGGAACGCAGGAGGACATCAATCCCTGCGGGTTCGAGCACCAATTCGCCTCGTTGGGCGGCGACGAAGCAGTCTTCCATCACGTGTGCGACCTCTGCGGCAGGATCGACCCGAACGATTCGAGCCGCACCTTTGATCGAATGAGCCGCGCGCATCAACCCTTCCAACAAACTCGTTGCCGTCGGATCTTGTTCAAGTTTGAGGAGCGAGTCCGTGAGTGAATCCGAATGCGATTCGACCTCGGCGCGGAATAAGTCGAGCATCATTTCGTTTGGGTCGTAACTCATTAACGAATCCTCTATTTTCGAATGGAAAACCAAGCATCTTAGTCTAGACTGGACTCCTCGCGATTCAACCTGCAAGCGAGCAAATGCAGCAATCGAACCGACGTTCTTGAGCAAATGGCACGAACGGGAGGCGTATTGAATCGATTAAAGCGATCAAGGGTGATATCCCAGGCAAGCATCGAGGAATCAAAGGATGGGCGGTTTGGCAAATTCGCAACCTGAAACAAGGCCATTGGGAATCGTCGTTCTATTGGTTGACGATCAAGCCATTGTTGGCGAAGCGATTAAGCGAATGTTGGCCGATCAAACAGACATCGATCTGCACTACTGCCGAAATCCATTTGAATCGATCGAAATGGCCGCAGTGTTGAGGCCGACCGTAATATTGCAAGATCTTGTAATGCCTGAAGTGGATGGATTGACGCTCGTCAAATTCTTCAGGGCACATTCTGCCACCAAAGACACTCCCATTGTCGTTCTCTCGTCGACCGAAGATGCCAAAACCAAGTCGGAGGCCTTTGGGCTTGGGGCAAACGATTATCTCGTTAAATTGCCGGATCGTTTGGAATTAATCGCTCGGATCCGATACCATTCGCGCGCTTATATCAACTTGCTTGAACGCAACGAAATGTTTGAAAAACTGGTCGCAAGCGAGCAACGAATGGCCAATGAAATGGAGACGGGCGCGAAGTACGTTGCGTCTCTTATCCCTGCGCCGATCACGGAGCCGATCACGATCGATTGGCGGTTTGTTCCCAGCGCTGAGTTGGGTGGTGACTCTCTAGGATACTTTCCGCTAGAGGAGGATCGCTTTGCGATATTCCTGTTGGACGTGACTGGGCACGGGCTTGCGTCGGCGTTGCTTGGGGTCGCCGTATCGAATGTGCTGCGGGCCCGAGCGTTGCCCAACACCGATTTTGCCGTTCCGAGTCAAGTGCTAACCTCGTTGAACAATACCTTCAAGATGGATGAACAAGATGGTAGAACGTTCACCATGTGGTACGGCGTTTACGAGATGAAGACACGTCGACTGGTCTGGTGTGCAGGCGGCCACCCCTCTGCATTGCTATTTAGACCAGGGCAGATCGCCCCGACCGAACTGGAGTCACTCAATCCTGGAGTTGGCATGTTTGAGTGGGACTCATTTGAGCAGAAGGAGATCCTCGTTCCTGAGAATTCTCGGATTTTCATCTACAGCGACGGGGCATTCGAAGTTCACAAGCAGGACGGAGAGACTTGGACATTTCGAGAGTTTATCCAGTTCATGTCGCAGCCAGACAACGAAGATCAAAACAAGATGGATCGACTGATACAACACGTTAGAATGCTGAAGGGCAACAATGGGCTGGACGACGACTTTTCGATCATGGACGTTCGAATGTAGCGCAGACTCAGTCGTTCTGGCTTAGCCACCGTTCGCGGACCGAAACGGGAATTTGGAGTAACAATCAAAAAAGGCCATGGTGTACCGCTCCATCGTCACACCATGACCCTTGTTGTCGGACGATCAATCTTTCGATTGATCCGACTTACCAATCCGTTCTTTTCTTTAAATCGGCTTTACCATGCCTTGCCGTTGAGCGACGGCCGCATCTAGGGTTTAAATTGCTTAATCGGCACATTTTGAAGCGATAGGAACTCATTTGGCGCTTCACGCGGACGGGCGGGGCGCAAGTTGCAGCGGCGGTGGCGTTTACTGAAATAAGCACATCCGCAACTGTTTTTCAACCCAATTAGCCGTTGGGCGCTAGCCCCGGTTTTCCAATGGCTCGACATTCGTCGAGAACCGGGGCTATCAGTTTGTTTCACTCGAAGACTCATACCGATGTGCTTCGCACAGAATATCCAAGCATTTCGCACCATCGCTTGATTCATTTTGAAAGCCGTAAAGACTTTGCGGACGATAATTTGCGCGCGTTGTTAGGTGCATCCTTGAACGAAGACGCAGATTGCCCCTTGTCGAAACCACCGACCATTATCTATTCTAGTATCCACTTCTAAGTGGTTTGCTGTCGTTTTGAAGCAGCAAGTCGTTCCATGCCCATTAATACAACGTATATGTCCGAGCCTCGTTCTCGTGCCCAGACAATCGAAACCCTTAGGGGTGCTCGTCCAACAATCCTTCCTTCCCTGCTTTTGTGCGACTTCGCCAACTTGGAACGCGAAGTTCGATTGCTGGAGGAAGCGGGCGTTGATTGTCTGCATCTCGACGTGATGGATGGGCATTTCGTTCCCAATTTGACGTATGGCATGCCGATCGTCGATGCGTTGCGAAAAGTTACGCAACTGCCGTTGGATGTTCATTTGATGATCAGTGATCCAACCAAGTATGCAGAGCAATTCGTTGATGCTGGAGCCAACAGTATCACGTTTCACATCGAGGCCCTCAATGCACCAAAACCTTTGCTCGAAAAGCTAAAGTCGCGAGGAGTTGCGGCGGGTCTTGCCATCAATCCCTCCAGCGATTTCAATCTATTGCTCCCATTTGTGCCCGATTGCGACTTGGTGTTGGTGATGAGCGTCGAAGCCGGTTTTGGGGGACAGGCGTTTAATCCTATCGCACTTGAGCGTTTATCCGAACTACGTCGTTCCTTCGGTCCTGGACTTCTCCTCGAAGTCGACGGCGGAGTGAATGAAAAAACAGTTGGCCAATGTACGGCCAACGGAGCGGACCTACTCGTTGTTGGTTCTGCTCTCTTTCGCCAAGCAGACTACTGCCAGGCGATGACTCGATTGCGTCGCGTAATGCAAACATAAGGTGCCGCGCGAAGTCAATCGCTGAGTTACTCTCCGGAATTTTTGTGTATGTGTAATATTGTTGTCGTGCGACCCGGTTCCACTGCCTTCGATGAGCAAGAGCGAATCAAAGGTTGCTTGGATATGCCTCTGTCTGCCGCTGGCTTGGAACAGGTTTGCCGAATCGCCAGCGAAATGGCAAACCTTCCCATTTCCGTGGTCTACAGTGGGCCATGTGAGTCCGCTCAATGCACGGCTCGCGAGATCGCCGAACAAACCAAGGCGAAATGGAAGGTCTGCGAGTGCTTTCGCAATCTCGATCATGGTCTTTGGCAAGGCAAGTTGATCGACGAATTAAAGCGTCAGCAGCCTCGTTTGTTTAAGCAGCTCCAAGAAAATCCAAGAGCATTTTGCCCACCGGGCGGAGAAACCGTCGGTGAAGCCGAAGCCAGAGTTGAAAAGATGATCAACAAACTCTGCAAAAAGCATGCGAACGAGACCATCGCCGTTGTTATACCTGAGCCGTTAGCAAGTCTCGTGGCACACAAGCTGAAAGCCACTGACCTGCAAGATGTTTGGAAGACAGAACAAGACAATGGTTCTTGGGAAATGATTGATTCGGACTCCCATGACAGCATTCTTTCGGCGGGATTGCGCACTTCCAATGCGACGGTCTCCGCGAGTTCGGGCCTTGACCGCGTTGATTTGGCAAGTTCACTTGAACTCAGCCCATCGCAAGCTCCATCCATCTCACGTCGCCTCTAAAACAAGAATCGAGCATTGATGTCCATAGCGGAATCACCTTTCGAACCAGTTTCGACCAACTCAAAACGGGGTGTACCCGAAGGTCTATGGATCAAATGCCCAGGCTGTGGCGATTCCATTTATCGCAAAGAGATTGAGCGTAATCTCAATGTCTGTCCGAAATGTCAGCATCACATGTATGTCTCCGCCCGAGACCGCATCGTCCAGTTACTTGATGAAGGGACCTTTGACGTTTGCGATGAGCATGTAATGCCTACCGATCCACTTTCGTTCTCGGACAAGAAAAAGTACTCAGAGCGATTGGTGGCAGAACAGGCCAGAACCGGTTTGACGGACGCGGCTTTGTGCGGAACAGGTATGATTCGCGCGCGGCGAGTCGCAATTGCAGTAACCGACTCTGCGTTCATCATGGGCAGTATGGGCTCAGTTGTCGGTGAACGTTTGACTCGCTTAATCGAAAGAGCAACCGAGCACTCGTTGCCTTTGATCATTGTGAGCGGTTCTGGTGGGGGTGCTCGAATGCACGAAGGCATTTTGTCCCTCATGCAAATGGCCAAGGTCTCGGCGGCACTCGCAAGATATCATGCGAATAGTGGACTTTTTATCAGCGTGCTCACCAACCCAACGATGGGCGGGGTAGCCGCCAGTTTTGCAAGCTTGGGCGATTTGGTGTTCGCAGAGCCGAAAGCTCTTATCGGATTCGCAGGCCCTAGGACGATCAAGGCAACGCTGAAGATCGAACTGCCTGAAGGCTTTCAAACCAGCGAGTTTTTGCTTGAGCACGGCTACATCGATCGAATCATTGATCGATGGAGGCTCAAGACGGAAATTGCAGCGGCCATCGACTTTTGCGGCAAACTCTAAGGACCGTTGTTGGTCGACTTCCTAGGGATATTTTTGATGTTAGTGCTTGAGAAATACTCGTTCGGCATCGGAGATCGTTTTGGGCATCAGGCCAAAGCGCAGCTCCGTGCTTTCCAGCAGTTGGCGCTCGAAGGTGTTTCGGTCGTTCCCGTTTGGAATAAATCAAACCGCGAACACACCTTTATCGGTTCCAAACCACAAAGCGTCTACGACGCCGCCAAAATCGCTGTGGAGGAACTTGGATGGACGCAAGCTTGGTATGTCGATGCCGATCATATCCAAACGGCAACCGTCGAGCCCTTTCTTGCGTGCTCCAATTTCTTTACGATCGATGTCGCCAACTCCATCGGCAAGTCGCCATCCCAAGCAGACATCGACGTTTTTATCAAGCGGCATCCAGAACTTATCGGATCTATCTTGATTCCAGGCATCGATAAACCAGTCGCTGTATCCCGTGACGATGTTTTCCGCGTCGCAAGCAAGTACTTGCTTGCCGTTCAAGAAGCAGGCAGTACTTATCGTTACATTGTCAAGCACAAGGGGAGTGAAACTTTTGTTCCGGAAGTATCGATGGATGAAACCGATTCGCCGCAGACACCGCCCGATCTCTTGATCATATTGGCCGCGTGCGCTGACGAACAACTGCCATTGCAAACGATTGCTCCCAAGTTCACCGGTAGGTTTAACAAAGGCGTTGACTACGTGGGCGATTTAGCCCAATTCAAGCAGGAGTTTCAAGATGACTTGGCCGTTATTGCCTATGCCATTGATCGATATCAGCTCCCAGCGAATCTTAAGTTGAGCGTCCATAGTGGCAGCGACAAGTTCAGTCTGTATCCTATCATCCGAGATGCCGTTCGCAGTACTGGAGCAGGTGTCCATATCAAAACGGCAGGTACTACGTGGCTGGAAGAAATGATTGGGCTCGCAGAAGCGGGTGGCGATGGCTTGGCTCTTGCGAAAGAGATTTATGCCTACGCGTTGCAACATGTGGACGAGTTATGCGCTCCGTATGCAAGTGTGATTGATATTGATCATACGAAGTTGCCATCGGCCGCTGTGGTCAATTCTTGGACCGGTCCTGAGTTTGCAAAAGCCATACGGCACATTCCGGCCGAACCGCAGTTCAATCGGCACGTTCGGCAACTGTTGCATGTGTCATTCAAGGTTGCAGCCAAGAGTGGCAGCCGCTACACCGAATTGCTCAAGGCGAATGAGGCTATCGTTGCAAAGCAAGTGACCGAGAATCTCTACGACCGCCATCTTAAACCGTTGTTCGTATAGGCGAACTCAACTGAGAAGAAGCAGAATCCAAAATGAAAAAAAGAAGCCTTGGGAAAACGGGACTGGAGTTGCCAATACTCAGTTTCGGCGCATCTTCATTGGGTGCCGAGTTCCGAAGCATTCAGCTTGACGAAGCGTTTGAGAGTGTGCGGGTTGCTCTTGAATGCGGTCTAAATTTCATTGACACGTCTCCGTTCTATGGAAGAGGGATGTCCGAAATTTTGTTAGGTATTGCCTTGGAGAACGTGCCTCGAGATTCGTACACCCTCTGTACCAAGCTCGGACGTTACGATCCCGTCCATTTCGATTTTTCAGCAAAGCGTGTTGTTGAAAGCGTAGATGTAAGTCTTCAACGTATGCGAACAGACTATTTGGATATCGTCTTGTGCCATGACATCGAGTTTGTTCCACTGCAACAGATCGTCGATGAAACAATTCCTGCATTGCGCAAGATTCAGAATTCGGGGAAGGTTCGATTCATTGGCATTAGCGGTTATCCGCTTAAGATATTTGATGTGATCAGCAATCAAGCCGAACTCGATTGTGTGATGTCCTACAATCAATACACCCTTCAGAACACACGCTATGTGGACGAGTGTGTTCCGGCACTCAAGGCAAAAGGGGTAGGAACCATGAACGCGGGGCCGTTTTCTGCTCGCTTGCTCACCAACGCTCCCCTCCCGATTTGGACGAGAGAGCCACAAGACGTTCAAGTCGCTGCACGCAAGGCGGCTGAGTTTTGCTCCAAACAGGGGGTCGATATCGCTCAGCTTGCACTGCAGTTCTCTTGCTCGCATCCAGATCTAGCCACGACCGTGGCTGGAAGCGCAAACCCAGCTAATGTTCGAAAGTGGTCTGAGTGGCTTGCAAGCCCCATGGACACGCAATTACTCAATGATGTTCAAGCGATTTTTGCTTCGGTACGCAATGTCGGTCACCCCTCAGGACTTGCCGAGAATAATTAAGGAAGGCTGCCTTACCTACGGTTGTCTGGGCCTACGGTTGTCTGGGCCTACGGGCGTCTGGGCTGCAGGGGGTTGTCGCGTGGTGACCGCAGCAAGTTGCTGTTGCTGCTGGGTTGTTGCGGAGGAGCGGCGACTGTGGGACGTTGTGGCATCGCTTGCCCTGGGGGTTGCATATTAAAGGGTAGGTTTCCCTCGAATTTACTGATGGTCATGTCGAACTCGCCCGTCTTCAAGTTCATGGCGGCGTGGCTAACCGCCAATTTCTCTGGCGTTGCACCATTGGCTTGAACTCGACTAATCACAGCGGATTGACGCGGCGAGCGTTCGACACCGACCATGTTGTTTGCTGCAGAATACCTTAGCCGATCGGCTTCGATGGTTATCTGTCCGTTGTCGGTATTGGAGGACATGACAACCCTGCTTTGCGCTTCGATCTCCCATGACGAGGTTGGTGGCTTAACCCGACTTGCGTTCTGGTTTTGGTTCCAACTCAAACCGGATGCATCAAAGATATTCAATTGATCGGAAATGAGATGGCTTTGGTTTTTGCCAAGTCGATCGAGTTTGTGAACGTTAACTTCGTCGTCCCAGTCCACAATCGGACCAATCAATGCCTCGATGCGATCAAAGAAAGATGCGTTTCGCTGCGCGAGAGCTCCCTGCATGCGTCCGATGAAACTTAAATGAATGCACTGCAAATCACTATCGATGGCACTCGATGGAAAACGGTTTTGAGCTGGAGCGGTTGGAAATGTTCCTGAAAGCGGGTTGGAGTTGCCCAAGCGTCTACTCCACAACTCTCCGGGACCGTGGCCAACCCATGTCTGAGAGGGGACGTCAAAGTCTAGCTGAGGCAGTTTCATGTGTTCCAAGGAACGACGGCGCAGCTGATAGTCGGTCTGAACGGCACGGATATCGACGTTTCCATCGAGCCGAATCACGGAGACTTGAGCCTGAGCGGATGGCGTAGGGGCAGCGGTACCAAGCAGCGAAACGGGTTGGTCCATATCAACCACCATTTGGTCTGCAGTGGCCGAAATGTGCCAAAGTGTTGCTTCATCGGATTCAATTTTGCAGTCAATGGTGACTCCACCGCCGAACCTCGCGGACTTGCCATCGAATGTCATTCGTTTTCCCCATCTCAAGCGAGGGGGCTCCCGCCAACGAATATCATTACCCGTGCTTTTCGCAATCGACCGCGTGGGGTTAACGCTCCCTCTGGCATTTGGCAAACTAACGAGCGACGAGGGGGATTGCAGACTCGTATTTCGCAACGCTTCGACCGGAATCACCAATTCACCCGGATGATCGATCCAAAACTGATTCTCGCTTTGCATCAGTCGTAACTCTTGAGCAACGACGCGTCCACTGCCGATTTTGATTTCGGCATCGTGATCCGCCACTCCAGTAATGTGGATGTCGGTCGCGTTCTCCGTCTTCTGGCTCAATAGCAGCCGATCCCCTGTGGCAGTAAACGGCCACGGAGAACTATCGGAGACCTGGTCCTTTGTCAGGATAAAATTTCCTTCGAGGTTGAGATCGTCGACGAAAGTTCGATCACCTGAGTTGACCACTCTTGCTCGCATGGTTTTTGCGGTGACATTCAAAGGTGAAGCGGGAACCGCAGGCAATCGATTTTTGGGTGCGATGCTGGAATCGGCATAAATAGGTTGTAGAAGTGGGCTCGGTGGTAATCCCTTGGACGGAGCTAAATTGAATGGGGCTGCCGTTGCCAAGTTGTTCACTGAAGCGTTTTTTGCATTGTTTTGAGGAAGTGAGCCGGTTGCGTGGGCAGAGTTGACTTTGGAATCTGGTCGCTTGGCGGTGGTTGGATATGCAAACCAAACCTGCATACTCTCGACGCGAGCACGCAATTGAGGTGAGTCAACAACCACGTCTCCTTTGGCTTCCATTCGGTCCGGCAAGGCCTGGGGTACTTTGCCGTCGGGGTATTGAGCAACCAATTGCGAGGCCAGTTCCTTATTCATTGGCGTTAGCCATAGATGCAACTGCTCGGCCGTGAATCGACCTTGCGAGGGGTTGCTGACATTGGCGCTACCCTCGACGATCATTTGGTCTTTGTCACCCTGGGGGCGAATGTAAAGACTTTTGCCCCAGGATAGCTTCCATGATTCACCTTTACTATCCATTTGTCCCCAACCGGCACCGGAGGCAATCACCACGCCGAGTCGATTGCTTTTCGAAGAGGCACCGAGAGCGGCAGCCCCCTCGTTCGTATTAGCAATTGCTTCCGCGTTAATGTATTGAACTTCTGGGCACGAGACTTGGATCGAATCGTATTTCAAGTAAACTCTGGACGAATCTCTGGTAGCAGTGCCGGGCAATTTGTTGTTGAGTGTAATCGATCCATTGAGTATATCGATGACCAAGTGTTGCCCTTGAGCTTCGGCTTTCATTCCCGGCGCGAGCAATTTCAGCCAGCGCGAGTGGTCGTTTAGATCTCGTCCTGATGCGCCGAAAGCCACGATTCGTTCTACTTTCCAGTTCGATGAACTAATCGACTTGCTCGACGGGGGAGTGGCGGTCGGTGGTGCAGTATTTCGCTTTGGATCCCAACCAATTTGAAGCCGCAATTCGTCGCAATCAAACGTATCGATGGGTAGACCTTGGACGAGGTGTTCCATATGGACATCTCTGCGCAAAATAGCCTCGGATTGATGGAATTGAAACTCAAACGTACCTTTGCATTTCAAAGTGGCATATGCGGGACGCAATAGAGAGTCTGGAATATCCTTGCTCGGCCAAAGCCCACCAGGATTCAGTCCGATATGAACGCGGTCGACATAAAAAAGTTCGAGATAATTAAGGCCATTGAAAGGGGATTCTTTGTTGGCATTGGGTTGATCGGAAGACAGCAGATCTTTGTCGAGATAAATGTTGAGGTTTTGGCCATCGATACGCGAGTTGCCAAGCTGCATCGTGATCGATTGGTCGGTCCATATGCGGCGCTTATTGATACGAACATCGCGTGTTTCAATGAGCATTCCGTCTCTTTTGGAGACTTCGTCGGGTGGCGAATAAATACTGATCTCGCCGAGCAACTGGCCGCTTTCTACGGGAGGCAGTTCCTTGCTCCATTCAACTTCGGTTTTGAATTCAATTTCAGCTCCGCTAGGATTGTTGATTAAGATTGCCTTTTTGGTCGCTCCCTCGCGCTGCGGGATTAAAATTGTCAACGGTTTGAATTGCCAACGCGTTTTGGATATTTGCGTTCGCGTCTGGAAAAGCAATATTGCATCGTCCGTGGTTACAATTTTCGGCGTATTGCGCTGCCAATCGCCTGGTAGAAAGAACGCCTCCCACCAATCCACACGGGTCGGAATGGCTGGCGACTTCCAGTGCCGAACCGTCTTTGTCACCTTGGCCGGTTCCAAGAAAGGAACCGCAAGAACTTGATATGCCGTGAAGGCGAACACAAGTGGCAATAAGGCTCTAAGATAGTCACGTAGAAACATTATGTCATTCGATTGGGTACGAAATCCTCCCAGCGACCCTTTGCTTTGAGAAGCCGTTCGATAAGCTCTCGGACCGCTCCGCGCCCACCTGGGGCGTTCATGGTCCATCGAGCGGCTTGCTTGACTTCGGTTGCACCGTCCGCAACGGTCGCGCTTAAGCCAACTTCGTACATCACTGCGAGATCGGGCAAATCGTCGCCAATGTAACACACCTCGTTCATTTCAAAGCCAGCTTGCTGAATCATTTCGCGAGCGGCAGGAAGCTTTTCTGCAAAACCTTGTCGAACCATGGTGATGCCAAGTTCGGCAGCCCGCAGTTTGACGATTTGTGAGTTGCGTGCGGTCAATAGCCCAAATTGGAAACCAGCTTTGCACCAAATTTTGATCGCATGTCCATCTCGCACATAGAAGGATTTGCTTTCGACGCCGGCGTTGTCTATGGTTATTTGCCCGTCCGTCAATACACCATCGACATCGGAAAGAATGAGTCGAATGGGTTTGGCAATTTCGGTGTCGCGAGGGGCCACTACGAATTCTCCCGGTAGTTATCTGGACCAAAAAGCCGAAGCGTTGTTGGTTCGTCGTTCCAATCGATGTTTTCAGCGTCGTCTGCGAACTCCAAATCGGGTTTCATTCGATGGTCACTTGCGTTATTGGCCGCAGCGTGTTCCAGGCCAAGAACGTCGGTGATATCGATCAGCCCAATTGGGCGATCCTCATCGTCTACCACGGGTAACTCGCTGATTTTTCTTCGCACCATCACATCGATCGCATCGGTCAGTTTTGCCCCGGACTGAATCGCTGAAAACGTTCGAGTCATTAATCCCGACACCAATCGATCCAAATCTTCATCGCGGCGTTGTTCCAACAATCGGGCTAAATCACTGTCGGTAAAGATCCCGACAAGACGATCGGATTCATCGACCAGCAGCGTCGCCCCCGATCTTCGGCCTGGCTTCGAAACGTCAACCAACATCGTTCGAATGGTCATTTGGTTAAACGCAATGCGACAATCGCACTTTGGACGCATCACTTCATCCACGATGGCCAGTTTGCGTCCCAAAGATCCGCCTGGATGAAGTTCGGCAAAATCCTGAATGCTAAATCCTCGCGATTCGCTTGCGACCAAAGCGAGAGCATCGCCGATTGCCAGCATTGCGGTCGTGCTAGTGCTAGGAGCAAGATTGTGTTGGCAGGCTTCGCGGCATGGCGGCATTACGAGAACGATATCCGAGGCGCGAGCCAACGGGCTGTTGGCACCGCTCGTGATGGCGATCAAACCTGCGGCCTTTCGCGACACAAAGGGCAGGATGCGCACGATCTCTTCGGTGGCCCCACTGTTCGACAGAATCAGCACCACATCCGTTGGGCCCACTCTGCCCAGATCTCCGTGAACGGCCTCGGATGGATGAAGAAAATGGGCTCGCGTTCCCGTGGACGCAAACGTAGCAGCAATTTTTTTCCCAATGAGACCAGCTTTGCCAATGCCGCAAACGATTAGGCTGCCTCGCATACTGAGGATCTTATCCACCGCCACAACAAAATCTTCATCGATGGATTCGGCGAGCGTTTGGATCGATTGGGCCGACTGTTGGAGTATTTCGACACCTCGCGAAAGCCGCTTTCGCTTTGAGGTGGCGCTTGCGCCGTTTCGACGCGATGGGAGTCGCATATTCATAGCCGCCCCTGGCTGCCATCCTAGCATTCGAGTTTCGATCTCGAGGCAAACTCATCGGCAAACCTCGTCCTGAGTTGCCTAGAGTAGCATAGCAGTGGCCAGCGAGACAACACCGTTGTGACACAGCCGACAAAGTCAAAGTAGTAGGCACATTCCATGTGCCGTCCACCTGGAATCCTGGCAAAAGCTTGCCTGCGAACGGCACGGCGGAGCGTGCCTGCACCTTTTGTCGGCTGGGTCCGTGCAAGCAGGGAAATGGACAAAACAGGGCGTCGTTCGGAATTTAGGCTGGTCTTTTTGAAACTTTGGCGATCCCTCGCTACGGTTATCCATTGTGATTTGTTCGTTAAACCATCCTTTTTCGGGTTCCGCATATGGCTCAGAATTATTAAAGTGTCTGGTCATAAGATTGCGAATCGACTGCGAAAGACAGCTTGATGTGTTCCGTTTCCCTAAAGCGCCCCCAAAATGGCGGAGCTTGTACTTCGATTTTGAACTAATGGCCAGCAAAGACCTCGATATTGATCAACTCGCACTCTATCTGCATTTGACGCCGACACAAGTAAACAAAATGGCGGTTCGTGGGAAGATTCCTGGACGAAGAGTCAATGGGGAGTGGAGATTCTCCGAATCGGAAATTCATCATTGGCTCGAAGACCAAATTGGGGTCGGCGATGCACAAGAGCTTGAGCGAATGGAAAAGGTTCTTGAGAAAAATATCGACGTGGGCTCCGATGATCGAGCAATGCTGTCCGATTTCCTGTCACCTCTCGCCATCCAAATCCCACTGCCCGCAAGAACACGTGGGTCTGTCATTCGAGAGATGTGCCAACTCGCCGCTTCGACTGGATTGCTGTGGGATTCTGCCGCTATGACCGAAGCCGTCGCGGCTCGCGAAGCGTTGCATCCAACTGCGCTTGAAAACGGAGTGGCATTGCTGCACCCTCGCCGACCTCAATCCTCGATACTTTCCGAACCGTTGGTTGCGTTGGGAATATCGACCCAACCTATTCCGTTCGGAAATGTCTCAGGCCATCTGACCGATGTCTTCTTTCTCATTTGCTCAACGGACGACCGAGTCCATTTGAGGATCTTAGCGAGGCTGGCCCGGCTGGTAACCGACGATGTTTTTCTCACCATGCTTCGATCTGCGGTCACACCGAATGAAGCCACGGACATCATCCGAACTGCCGAATTGGAACTTATTCAATCAACGGTAGGTGAATGACGACTCCTATTTCGATAGGCTGGTTTGGTCCCAAAGAAGAAGCGTGGGAATGGATTCTTAAACATTTCGAAGACCTGACGATCCTTCGAGAGCAAGATATTGAGTCCTGGCTATCCCAACGGCGAGTCGACAGTCTCGGCGAAATGAACAAACGTTGTGCGCTCATGCTCGCAAGCGACTTCCGTACGGATCGAATCGTAGAGCTTGTTCGACGCATCGAACAATGTGGTGCACCAGAGTCCAGCCCGATGGGATTCGTTCCGTGGTGCCTGTTGCTTGGCACGGATTGGTCCGGTCATCGCCGAACTCAGCCGTTACCAGAAACATGGCATACGTTTTATTGGTATGAGCTGGTCGATCGACTCTTCCCATGGTTAGCAGATATTGCCAACTCAGACTCCGGCTCAAAGCCTCCCGCTGCAGCAGCTCTGTCGGGCAATCGCAAAGTCAGTCCACGAGTACAGCGTTGGATCGATTCGGCACTTGCGATGAAGAACCGCCGGACGGTTGCCGATCGTTCCAGTAGCGAATCAAACTCGCTACCGCCATCGATCCGTTTGGCTTTGATTTTGGCCGAGAACGCAGATACCAGGGCGGTTTGGACGGATGGACTATCCCGACGAAATATCCACTGCGTATGCACTGTTCCAACGCAACTGGATATCTGGGTGCAGCCTGACATCATCATCGTCGACCTTGACAGGCCGCCGATGAAGATGGCAGCTCGAAACGGCGTCAGCGATAAATTCGACACAGCGCTTGAGTCAACTCTCGACCAACTGAATCGTCAATTCCCGAACGCTTGCCAGGTTGTTGCGGACCCATTTCCTCGCTGGCAAACATGGGAACGACTGCACGAATCGGGTGCGGATTTTTTGATAGGCAAGCCGTATTGCTTGGATGGAATCTTGGATTCGCTGCTGTTCCTATAGCGTGGACCCAAGACGTTCAATCTAGCGTGCCATCGCCCCGTTGCTAACGCTCGACCCGTCGGGCGGGAGGACAACATCACGGGCAATACGTCTATTCAACAATTCGAACCGCTGAACTCGTTCGTTCATCTCCGCCATGTCCGTTTCCCAACCCGTATGCGCTCTTGCGTGTTCGTCTCCCAATTGGTCCCATCGCTGTCCAATCGTAATCAACTCATTGCTGACTAGCTCCGTTCCAAGGATTTTTAATTCGGAATGGAGCTTAGTCGATTGCGTCTGCACAATCGCAGTTAGCACTGACTCAAGTGGAGCAAGGCATTCGGGTTCGATTTCGATCAACAGGTTTTGGCGTTGCATCTTCGGCGTTGGTGTTGTTCCTATGAGCTTGGCCTTCAAGACTTGATTGGCCCCCAAATTTAACTGAGCCTTTGCCAACTCTGCAGGCTCCAGGTAACTTGAATTCAGGCAAGCGATCAGAGGCAATGCGACCGTGGCTGACCACCCCAATTCTGCATGCTGTATTTTGGTTGTGCTGGTTGGTGAATCCCCAATCGATCGCTCAAGTAAAATCTGAACCTGGCTCGAAGCGGATTGAGCTAAAGCAATTCTCTCCGCAACGCAAACCACTTTGTTAGATTTACCAATCGTCGAAGATTCTTCCAAAGTCAGACTAACGTGCGGTTTGGGGTTTTGCGTGGTCGATTCGCTCGACAAATTGTGAAGATTCAACTCGAAGCTCGCAGGCGAATCTGCGTCGTTGGTGGACACCATAGCGTCGCTACCATCAATTCTGAATTGTGCTTGGCCTCGAATCCTTGCCGATACAACACGGGTAAAACGAATGGGAACATTGCTGAGGGGATGGAAATCTAAATCCCGAATGTTCGCTGGTTCCGAACTTGGTTCCTCATACTCGTTCGATTGGAGTACGTTGATTGCATTCAATAAGGTGTGAACGATTGTGCGGTTGCGGTTCCAATCGATCGCAACCACCGATTCGGCAATTTGAAGTGCCGTTTGCCGGCCGTCGATCAAGCTTGGCTGTAAAATGCTATCGATTTTCTCTGCAAGCCTCTGAGTTGCAGACTGCTTTATTAAGGTAATCTGTTTGTCCGATTCCTTTCGACGGATTCTATTCTCCGCAATGGATTGACGAACTGCGGAAAGCCACTTCTTGACATCGTCAATGACAGGCTTGTGCCTAAGAACATTAAGTGTGCTCTCGTTCGGCACCGTTTCATCAAGTCGCTCTCGGATAGACTTCAACCGCGATGCAATGTCAGCGTGCAACCGATTCTGATTGGCCGATTCCTCCGCGATGCGTCTATGTATCGGCATGACAATGGAATGGATGCAATCTGTATCAAGCTTAGTATTGACGGAGCTACCATCACGCTTCCAAATGGATTGGTTGTTTGAGTTTTCGGCGAATGGAACGTTATCCACGGTTGCCGCATTGACTTGCCATTTCATCCCAGAAGCAACAAGTTTATCGATTTTTATGTTGCGATAAGCCGCACTATTCCAATCAAACTTCAATGCGGATTTGGCAATTAGGGTTGGCTGACTTGCCGAAACGCCCTCCTTGTCTAGCACTGTCAGCTTCGGATGGACTTCGATATTGTTAAGCGCGATCATCCCGTTGAACAACGAAATCTCGAACGAGCCAACATGGACGGTTGCGTTAAATTGCGAGGACAACCGATCTTCGATGCACTTGCGCACGATTAGCTGAAACGACCAAAAGCCGCAGCCCAACACGATTGTCGCAACTAGAACTTGTCGCCGAAATTTCATGCCGACTTCCCAGAAGGTTTTCGGTTCGATTCTCGTGCATGATTGATGTGAGAAAGGAGGTACTTGAGCGATTCTTCGCGGTTGGTTGGGTAAAAGTGCGAATGTCCCGAGTCAATAGTGATAGTGGCCATATGGCCCATCACCGGCTTCGGCGATGGGTCGCTTTTGCCATTTTTTCCGTCGATGGATTGTGTTGGCGGCATGTTTGCAACAGCCATAGTGGTTCCTGTGTTTAGGGAAATAATACTTGGATCTGGACTTTTCGTCCTTTGTTTCTCGCCTCGGTTGACCGAAACGGGACGTCGGTAACGCACAACTTCGATCACGGTTTCACGCATGATCGTGTCGCTACCATGCAACTTGGCGATTTCGTCATTCTGCTTTGGTTGTACCTTGAATTTCGAAGTCGAGTCGTTGGACACACAAGCATCTGCTTGGATAGGAACGACGGGACCATCGGGTTTAAAATCGGTTGCCAATGTGGCTTTAGCGACAGGCCTCCCCGATGGCTCTTGTGACTCTGCGTGAACCAAATCTTCATTCAAAACCAGCCTGAGTGCTTGCGTGGGTCTTTCTCGCCTTAGAGTAGACTGGTCTAGGATTGATTTTCTGTAGTGGTTCGCATCGTTTGCAATCTGAATCAAATCGTGGCTCTCAAGTTGATGCTTGGCTTGGATGTGCGACCACCAACAAGCCAAATACGTTGGCAGGAAGCTTGCTATCCCGAGCGCAAGTCCGCCGCAAACGAGCGTGTTGTCAATGCAGGTCCAAGGGAGGAAAGGGTATTCATACAACCGCTGAACCGTAGCTGCAACGATCGATTGCCTGAGCAACATCGAACCCAAAACATGGGAAATTGGTTCGAACCATCCACTAAAAAACCATAGTGAACAGGCTACGAACCAGCCTATGAGTTGGTTGACTCGCAGCGAGGTGATCAACACAACGAGCGATAGAAATACGATGTTATCCTTGGGGATTATTCCAAGAACGACGCCCATTGCCACGCCGGATGCGATTTGAGTAGGTGTGCGATACTGTGAAAGGATCGCAGCGATTCGCTTTGAATTTTTGCTGATCCGTTGGAGCATTTTCCTACTGAAATCTTGGAAGCGTTAGGAACCTACCAAAGAAAGTCCACATGGTGAACGCCATGTCGTAGCAAACTCGTTGAACACCACGCTAGAAAGATCGGAATGCGGCGGCAGAAAATAGAGTCGAATGTGCAGGCTTCTCCGAATTTGCGGACAAGCGGCAACGCTAGCTAAGGCTGAATGACACACCATTACTTGAATTTCGCATTTCTGTCATGCGTTCTCCAAAACATTAAGCCATTTGGCGATAGCCCCGGTTGTTAGTAAAACGCGAAGCGTTGGCGGAAACCGGGGCTATCGCCCGCCGGCTCATTGAGCAATTCTAAGTTGCTCGTAAGTACCAAAATAGACCATGCTGCTTGATAATCGCTCAGCTTGGGACCCCAACCGCTATTCACGGATCGGCTTCGTCGCGATTCACAAAGAAGGGCACGCCATTTGCTTCGCAACCTTCTTTAGTCATCTGACCGTCCTGGCTTTCAGGAACGAGAACCGAGTCATCGAATGTTGGAGTCAATCATGCTTAGCTGGGCACTTACCTTTCTTGTTTTAGCTCTGATCGCCGCGATGTTTGGATTTGGCGGAATCGCTGCGGGTGCAGCCTCCATCGCCAAAATACTATTCTTTCTGTTCCTAGTGCTGTTTATCGTCAGTCTTGTAGGCAACGCAATGCGTGGCCGAAACGGCATTTAGACACAGCCGACAAAAGGTGCAGGCACGCTCAGCCGTGCCGTCAACAATCAAGCTGTTGCTAGGACTCCAGGTGGACGGCACATGGAATGTGCCTACTACTTTGACTTTTATCGGCTCTGTCCACTTAGCTCTAGTAAATGACAAATGAAAAGTTGCACTAAGCTGCTGATAGTCGTTTTGTTGGTTGGCTGCAAGTCAAAGGGGCGTTCGTCGACCTTGCAGCCTCCTCCGCCGACGGAAGTCGCAGGCTGCTCCTGGCGTCAGTTCCGGTGAGGCGTTGATTGGTGTGGTGTTGATCATTGCTTTGGCAAGCAAGAATGCCATCTTGATCGTCGAGTTCGCTCGTGATTTGCGGATGCAGGGCCAGTCAATCCACGAGGCCGCCATTGCTGCAGCGAAGATGCGATTTCGACCGATCTTGATGACTTCGTTTGCGTTCATCCTTGGCGTATTGCCTTTGGTGTTCGCAACGGGAGCCGCTGCTGCCGGTCGAAACGAGCATTCTAAGCACATCGGTATGATTCTTCGAGTGAAACAACTGAGTGCCGAAGACCGATAGCGCCGGTTCTCGACGAATGTCGAGCAGTTGGAAAACCGGGGCTAGCGCCCAACGGCGCGTTGATATGAAAAACAGTTGCGGATGTGCTTAGCCCAATGTGCCCATCTCACTTACGACGGTTGTACTTGTACTGCTGGAGCACCCACCAGAAAAGTGCTTCCCAAGAAGAAAAGGAGGCCACCCAATAGGACGGCAGCAGGGAGTGTCAGAATCCAAGCCAGCAAAATCTTTTGGATCGTGCTCCCTTGGATCCCAGATTTGTTGGCCCACATCGTTCCCGCGATCCCAGAGGACAGGACGTGCGTTGTACTCACTGGCATGTGAAAGAAGTCTGCGAGGCCAATCGTGATAGCTGCAACCGTTTCAGCGGCGGCACCCTGTGCGTACGTTAGGTGCGTCTTGCCAATCTTTTCCGCAATCGTAACCACAATTCGCTTGTATCCGATCGTAGTGCCAATACCGAGTGCCAGTGCAACACCAACGATCACCCAAAAGGGAATGTATTCGATCGCCCTCTTCATCGAGCCGTTAGCAGCATCCACCGCCTTTTTGGATTCGCCGGTTAGTTGGATGTCAGCCAGTTCTTTCCGAAAACGAAAAATCGATTGACGGACTTCCCAACGTCTCTCGGGTGGGACTTCATAAAGGGAGCTTTTGCCGTCCAACAATGTTTTGATGTTCAGCAATTCCTTCTCGATTGCGGGTGTTGATTTGCCAGCAGACCTCAAGGCTGAATCGATTGCAACCGCCGATTCGTGTACTTCGTTCGCTAACTTCGGATGGGTCAAATCCATGGAGTAGTAAGCAGGCAGGAAACCGATAAGGGCTAGTAGGATCAAACCCATTCCTTTTTGGCCATCGTTAGATCCATGCGCGAAACTCACGCCACCGCAGGTTGCTAGCAGGACGCCTCGAATCCATGAGGGAGGATTATCACCTTCTCCGGGAGGATGATATAGGTTGGGATTTTTAAAGAAGACTCGCATCAACAAAAGAAGGGTCGCAGCGAAGAAAAATCCGATGATGGGCGATATGACCAGCGCCTTGCCGACGTCGAGCGCCTTGGCCCAGTTAATTCCTTCGAGGGTTCCCGATGTCATCAAGCTGTTTGTAAGTCCTACACCGAGGATCGAACCGATCAAAGTATGGGAGCTCGAAACCGGCAAACCCATCCACCATGTTCCCAAATTCCAAATAACTCCGGCCAGAAGCAGAGACATGACCATCACGATGGATTTAGCCCCTGTCCCATTGATCAGCAAATCCACCGGTAGCAAATTCACAATGCTAAAAGCGACCGTAGTCCCTCCCAAAAGCACCCCTAAAAAATTCATAAAACCAGAGTACAGGACCGCAGGGGTGGGTTTCAACGTTTGCGTGTAGATAACCGTCGTAACTGCGTTGGCGGTATCATGAAAGCCATTGATGAATTCGAACGCGAACGCAGTTGCCAGCGCCAACATGAAAAGTAGAAGTCCGTTGGTCGAAAGTTGTTGGATGGCGTCCCAGAAAATCGAGTTCATGATAGAAATTTTGTTAGGTTGAGGTCTTGGAAGGTCATTCCGGATCGGCGGCAATGGCACGCTACGTCCGTTGGCCCAGCATTACAAATTTTTTCTAAACTGTCTTAGTTGTAGTCCGATTCGCGAGATTAAAGAGAGGGAATAACTATTCTTCCCGGAATCTTAACCAGGCATTAAAAATTGGTAGTGTTGGTGCCGGTGTGTGTGATTGCTACGCTTGGACGAAGGGGCTGTGCCAAAGGGGCTGCGTTAAAGGGTTTGAGACGATCCGGCACAAGGCGGATTCGAGACGGGTTCGTTGCCAGTTCGCGAAACCCTATTCTCGACGCGACAATTAACCCGTCGTCTTCGTGGTCGGTCGTCCCCTCAAACCCATCAGCCCCAGCAAGACGCAGATCGAAGCTTTAGTAGTTAAATTGGCATTGCAAACGGAGAATGCTCCCGTCGAAATTTTGGTACGACAGCTTGCCTTCTTTGTTGATCGCCGACGTGTTCACCCGGTCAAGCAAGCCATACTCCAACGTGAATTCCAGTTCCTTGTATGCTTGCCATTCGATGCCCGTGGCCAGTTCTGTACCATGTCCATAAGGGGCATTCTTTTGCGTCGAGTATCCACCCTGATATTGCCACCAACGAGTGTAAGGCAAGAAAAACCCATGCTGAGCGGTGTCGATCGCATACATGGCCATCACGTAACCTCCGTAGAATGCGCGTGTTTGAACCGCAGTTTGCTCGTTGTTCAGGGCTGGGGTTTCCCCAACGTTCCACTCGGTTTGGAAGCCGAAATTCGTGGGATACCAAACAAACGTCGAACCGAGGTGTTTTTGCCAAAGTCCATCGCTTCCACCGGTGCCAGTCGGGGTGATCGCTGGGCCTTGTCCAAGCGCGCGAATTTCCGCGCCCTGGACTACCACATTGCCACACATACCTTGAATAGAGACCTCGCAAAAATGCTCATTTCCAACCTCAAAAGGCATGGTCAAACGCGCGACGACGTGCGGTACATTGTTGGCGTCCAATACGGATCCACCCTGACCATTAAAGACGCCCAATCCCAAAATGCCGTAGTCTCCAGAGCCCTTATACCTTGCGTTCTGTAGGTCATGAAACAATTTTTGCTTGACCTCCGGTGTCCAATAATAGAATACTCCCAGGTCCCGTTCGTTTGGGGACACAGCCACGTTGATAGGATCGGAGCGGTCGAGCGGCGCTCGGTTCTGGCTCGACTGCATGTTCTCGAATCCGTAGGGAATCTTGGAATTGCCGACCCGAAATCGGTGGACCTTGGCAGTGTCGACGTAGATGTCCCCATACCAGTCGCGAACTTGTGCGAAGTACGTCGCATCGGAGCTACCCGGTGGGGTTACCGCAAAATCGGGTTGCAAATAGATTCCCAAGTGGGGAGCGACGTCACCTTGAATCTTTAATCGAGCCCGTCGCATCGTAAATCCTTCGATCAATCCGATTCCCTTGTCACCCAAGATTTGCGGTTCTGCGCCGGGACTTTCTTGCAAGGTGTGGTCGAAACGAACTTGGGTATAGCCACCTATACTCATTTTATCGTACCAATGCTTGCTTGGCTTTTTATCTACGGATACCTTTTGAACGGGTGTTTGCTCTAGTGAGTCGGCCTGAATCATTTGGTCGAGCAAACCAGGACCGTCCCAAAACTCCCGATTTTGGCTCTGCGAATGAAGGCTTTTCGGGGTAACCGGTTCCGTTTCTCCCATGCGAATAACGGGAGCATCCGCATTATCTAAGAGGGGCTGGGTGCCTCGCTCCATCAAATCCGCAGGCGCTCTTTGTGGCAACTCCTGAGCGGACACGATCGACACGACGTTCAGAGAAACGCACAGGGCAACCTGGTATCCAAAAAGTACGGAAGCTTTAGAAGGCATTACAAGCACGGATCCTGTATTCAGGGCGGTATAAAATCATTCGCAACGATCTGTAAGACTGGCGAACTGGACAAATTGGATAGGCCTAGGCAAAATGCCGTCGATCATAACCTGGGCCGAAAACCGTGGGCTAAGGCCCCTCGGCTAATCAGCCGCAACGCGTTAGCGTACGGTTTAGCCCGACTTAGGATCGACTTAGGATCGACTTAGGATCGACTTAGGATCGACTTAGGATCGACTTAGGATCGACTTAGGATCGACTTAGGACCGACTTAGGACCGACTTAGGACCGACTTAGGACCGACTTAGGACCGACTTAGGACCGACTTAGGACCGACTTAGGACCGACGCCGGCAAAATGCGAAACCACACGCTTCGCTAGTTGCATAGCCACTAGCCAAGCATCCAAAGGTTTCCCGTGATTGGTGTGTGGGTGTATGGTTTCAGAAAGAAATATCGGTTAGGTCATGCTTGCACTTTATTAAGATTGTCTTAAAAGCAACCAGCGTGAGTTCGCTCGCGATACAATTCGTCCCCGCAGCGTTGCCCACGTAGGAAAAATCAATGGGCCGCGTGCTCGGCCCCCCCCGCGAAAACACTTTTCAACAGCCCAAAAAACTTTTCAAATAAATACGGAGTCAGGCGATGAATGATCGACAGTCTTCTTCCGATCCCAGGCAACCTGGGCAACACCGCGACCTAGGTTGGCTAGAGTTCAATCGGAGAGTCCTGGCAGAGGCAAAGGACACGCAACTACCCCTCATGGAGCGATTGAAGTTCCTTGCGATCTTCACATCCAACTTGGATGAATTCTTCATGAAACGCATCGAGATACTCAAAGGGCTGCGTCCAGAGGATTACCGAACCGAAGAAGAAGTGCATATCCTGTCGCACTTGCACGCGTTGACTCTCCCCATGCTGTCTGAGCAAGCGCATACGTTTGACGAGTTGGTTGGCGAATTGGCGCAGGAAGGGATCGAGCTCTTGGAATGGGAGGGACTAAGCCCTAAAGACCGCCAGAATTGCGAAGCATTTTTTCGTCGCGAAGTGATGCCCATCCTGACACCCTTGGCGGTGGATCTCAGCCACCCGTTTCCGTTCTTATCGAATCTATCGATCTCGCTCGGCGTCATGCTCAGGGATCCCAAGTCGGACTCGCTCCGGTTTGCCCGGATCAAAATCCCATCGACATTGTCGGGATGGATTCCCATTCCCACGGATTCGCCCGGTACGGATTCGACCTCAACCAATTCGCCCGGGGCAGATTCCCCTGGGGCGGGGACTCGCTTTATTAACACAATGTCCCTGATTCGGTCCCAGCTATCCTATGTGTTTCCCGGCATGGTGGTCGAAACGGCAGTTGCATTTCGCATTACACGCGACGCCGAAGTCGAGCTCAATGAAGAGTTTACCGACATCAAATCGCAGGTCTACGATCAATTAAAGCTTCGTCGATTCGAACCGGTGGTGCGGCTAGAAATCGAGGCAAGCAGCGATCGTCGCATCAGGGAACTTCTCGCACAGGAACTTGCTCTAGCACCCTATCAAGTCTTTGAAGTCACTCCGTTGAGAGACTACACGAGCATTTGGAGGCTGGTTGGGCTGGGGCCGTCGCATCTTCGACATCCCGATTGGACACCCATTGTTCCCCCACGGTTGGTATCCAAAGCGACCGATATGTGGACGACGATTCGCGAAGGAGACGTTCTGGTGCATCATCCCTACGAGAGTTTTGATCTCAGCGTTGGACGATTCATTCATGAGGCCGCCAATGATCCCAAAGTTCGAGCAATCAAAATGACGGTGTATCGCGTCGGAGACGATACACCGTTCATCGATTCATTGGTCCGGGCAGCCGAAAGTGGAAAGCAGGTTGCGGTACTATTCGAAGTGCGGGCACGATTCGATGAACATCGCAATTTACAATGGGCGGAAGAGCTCGAACGAGCCGGTGCGCACGTCGTGTACGGGGTCATGGGACTCAAGACGCATTCGAAATTGTCTCTAGTGGTACGACAAGACGAGGATCAATTGCGCTGCTACGCGCACGTCGGAACTGGGAACTACCACGTGCGGACGGCCAAGCTCTATACCGACCTGGGCTTGTTTACTTGCGATCCTGGAATCACGGCCGACGTCGTTGACTTGTTTCATTTTCTCACCGGTTACTCCCACAAGGGAGATTACCAAGAACTGCTCGTTTCGCCGTCCACGATGCGCAAGCGTTTCCTGGAGCTGATCGATCGCGAGATCGCAAACCATCGTTCAGGATTGCCGTCGCGAATCGTTGCAAAAATGAATCAACTTGAGGATTTGGAAATGATCGAAAAGCTCCGCGAAGCATCGCAGGCGGGTGTTTCGGTCGACCTTTTGATTCGCGGCTTTTGTTGTTTGAAACCTGGTGTCCAAGGTTTTTCAGAAAACATCCGCGTCCGTTCTGTCATCGGCCGATTCCTCGAACATTCCCGCGTTTTCCATTTTGCAAACGGCAAACAGGAACCGGCTCAAGGGTCGTTCTTTATTGGCTCTGCGGATTGGATGGAACGGAACCTTTCCCGCCGAGTCGAAGCGATTGCTCCGATCAAGAATCCCGGATTGAAAGAACGTCTGTGGGACATCCTGCAAGTATCTCTTGCAGACTGCCGACAAGCATGGGATATGCAGGCTGACGGTTCGTACCGCAAGGTTCCATTGGGCAATGCAACCTCGCCAATATCAGCCATGGGAACGCAGGCCTACCTGATGCAACAAGCCAAAGAAGCCGGCGTCGCGTCTAGTTTAACTGGGAATTAACGCTTTTCACACACAGTCCCGAGAGGATTGATTTACACTGTGCCGGTTTCGACAGCAGGATGACCGTGTCCTTGGCACTATTTAACAGGAAGACTCGAAATGAAAACGCGCGGGTTCACTTTGGTTGAACTTTTGGTGGTAATTTCGATCATAGGAATTCTCGTGGGTCTGTTGTTACCTGCAGTTCAATCAGCTCGTGGGGCCGCACGGCGTATGCAGTGTCAAAACAACTTGAAACAGATAGGCTTGGCTCTCCACAATCATGAAAGTGCTCTCAAATGCGTTCCACCCCTGGGCGACTACCGATCCGCAGGAAGTTCCGTTTACTGGAGTGTACAAGTGCGTCTCTTGCCCTACTTGGAGCAAAGCAATTTGCATAGTTCCGTCGACTTTACAAAACCGATTAGCCTCCAGCCTGCAGTGGCTCGGATTCGAATGCCGCATTTACTTTGCCCGAGTGAGTTGAACGATCGAGAACGACCGGACTCTCCTACGTTTACACACTATCCACTCAACTATGGAGCGAATGCGGGCCTGTGGCAAATTGCACAACCACCGAGCGATCGCGGTAGTGGAGTCTTTCTTTTCAATCGAAGTACAAAAATCGCTGAGATAACCGATGGATTGAGCAACACTTTAGGCATGGCGGAAGTAAAAGCGTTTACACCTTACTTGCGAGACGGTGGAAATCCGAGCGGCTTGGCTCCGGTCCCATCGGCCCCCGCAGATGTATCCGCTTTTGGCGGTGAATTTAAACTTGAATCAGGGCATACCGAGTGGGTGGATGCTAGAACGCACCAAACTGGATTTACGACCACCTTCACGCCGAATACCAAAGTTCCTCACGTCGATGGTGGAAAATTGTACGACATTGATTTCAATTCGATGCGAGAAGGTCGGTCGGCAACGTTGCCGACCTATGCTGTTGTTACCAGTCGCAGTTATCACACTGGTGGAGTCAACGTACTCTTGATGGACGGCTCTGTACGCACAGTTTCCGATTCCGTTGCGCTTGAAGTGTGGCGAGGTTTAGGTAGCCGAGCTGGCGGTGAAGTTGCGATACAGATTGAATGAAGCTCGTCTCGCAAGTGATCGATAAACGCGTTTCTCCGAGACGCTTTTGAGGCGAGCGTGGCTGGGGACTGCGAGTTGGGAACTGCGAGTCTCGGCGAGACTCGCCCATGTGTAGGATTCGCAACGTCTTAAGGACTGTCTTAAGGACGACGCGGCGGAATGGTGAGGGGTGTAGATCGCCCAGGGAAAGCGGGACGCGTCGATGTCGGAGGGGGAATAGCTACGACTCGGATGCTTTCGCGGTCTGCGTACACCTGGTTGTCCATGTCCGTCGTTTCTACCTCGATCATGTGCGTCCCAACGGGCAACGTAGGAGGCAACAAGATTCGCCAAAGGTGGTCGGTCATAGAGGGGCTAGGGAGTGTTATTCCGGCAACAGGCGTGGGACCTGCTTCGAGTTTTTTCATGTCCACATAGTATGGATCCATACCCTCGACCCGTTCCATGTCTTTCCAGGGACCGTCCGGCAGAATCCTCATTCGAACTTTTGATCGTTGCGATCCATTGAATACGTTGACAACCATTGTTGTTGTCATAGCATCTGCTACGGTAATTTCTTGAGGTAGATAGATATTCATTTGATGGTCCGCTGGTCGTCTCGCAGCGCGAAACTCCAAGTCGTATTTCGTTCCATCAAACGAGATGATCGAGTAGCCGTTCGGGCCTCCGTCGCTCATGGTCGCATGAGGAATTCCTAACTCATCAGGGGCTCCTCGCCACCAGCTTCCGCACACGGTTACATTCACGATGTGGTGGTGTGGTTCAGGCCCCATCCAACCGTCTTCCTTCGTAATGAAATGATGCTTCAAGAAGTGTGTGTGTGCAGACATCGACAACGTAAACGGACGCTCTTCGATCAGCCGATACAATTCTTGTCGATCTTCGACATCCACTAAAGGGATGTGCATCATCAACACTACCAGCTGTTCCTTGGGAATCAAAGCTAGATCGTTGCGAATGAACTCCATTTGATCTTTGCCCAAGCCTCCTTTGTAAAACCCGCGAGCGGTTTCCGTGGCTCCTTGCCAAGCGACGTCATCCAAAACGAGAAAATGCACGGATCCATAGTCGAACGAATAATAGTTGGGGCCATAGATGCTCTCGAATGTCTCATCGGACAAAGCGTCATTGGGTGCATCGAGATTGATGTCGTGGTTCCCCAGAACGTTGTACCACGGAATACCGATCAACGCGATCGCTTGGTTGTGCGGTTGAAACACGCTCAAATCATCAAACACGATATCGCCCAAGGTGACACCGAGCGACGCTCCATGCGCTTTCTCTGCAACCACTTGCTCGATGATGTCGTGCGCCATGTACTCGACTTCTTGAACATTGCGCGGTTGAGTATCGCCGAACAACAAGGCCTTGAACTGTTCAGGTTCTTCTTGTGGCATCAGAGGAAAATCAATCGACGCTGGCAGAGGACCCGTGGGCTTGACTCCATCAAATTTTTGGCTCGGTGAACCAGCTGGTTTGTGGATGTAATAAAACTGCGGGAGTTTGTCGCGATTCAATGGAGTCATCCAACCTCGTGGTTTGATCACAAAAACGATCGTGTCATCGGACACGTGCGTTTCATACTTTCCGTCGGCGTCGGTTAATACGATTTCGCGACCGTTGGAAACCTTGAACCCTGGGAGTCCTTTTTCACCTGGGTCCCGTTTTTGGTTTCCATTTTCGTCATGAAACACGACTCCTTGCACATGCTCATGGGTTTTTGCCTCGCCAGGTGGTTGGTTGCGAGAGTGTTTGTCGTGGGCGAGCGTTGCGTGAGCTAAGACTGAAAGTCCTAATCCCGCAACCATTATCGAACGCAGCATGAGATTCCTCGTGATGTAAAGTGTCGTAGGTGGAACACAGTTTTTAAGTATGTCTGCTCTATGCATCTTCATGCAATCACCGCTCAATAAAGATTCAATGAAGATCCACTGCCAGGAAGCTTGGATCGCAAGGGACGCATTGGGTGAAGGATCATTAATCAAAAGCTCATAACGAATTTGCATCTGCTTCATGAACGCTCTCACTCACCTTCTAGACTATTCGAGGACTAAGGGATGATCATCGCAGGGATGATCACTTATCATTTCAAAGGTACGAATGGAGAATTGTTATGCGGACGAACAGACACAGAAAACGCTTCGCGTTCACTCTGGTCGAGCTATTGGTAGTCATCGCCATTATTGGGATTCTTGTAGGATTGCTGCTGCCAGCAGTCCAAGCGGCACGCGAGGCCGCTCGACGTATGCAATGTTCGAACAATCTGAAGCAAATGGGATTGGCATCCTTAAATTTTGAGGCCGCTTACAAGCACTTGCCGCAGGGACCGTTCGACGGACATCCAAAAGCGGTAACATCGGGTGGCGCACCAAGTCCAACGGGCTTCGACTACGCAACAGGCACCACCTGCTGCAACGCAGCTAACCGCGATGGCTGGAGTGCCCAGTACAAGATATTGCCATTTATGGAGCAAACAAACATTTGGAATCTAGGTTTAGACCTACCTCCAATTTGGCCTACAACGACAGCAACCTTGGATGCAAACGGAACCAATGCTGTTGCAGCATCGCTGGTTCCGACGTTCTATTGCCCTAGCCGACGCGCGCCGACAGGTTACACCGTCAGTGGACGAACCGACTACGCTGGATGCGCTGGTTTCTTCCAGGGAAAACCTGACTCCACGCTCAGCTTCATTCCCGAAGCACCACTGGGTGCTCCTTCGCAACCTCTGCGTGCAGTCATCAACGGCGGTCTCGCACCAGGAAAACAAGGTGCAATTGTTTGGTCCGGAACAGGACGTAAACGCAGACTCGGTGATATCACAGACGGAACATCGAACTCCATTATTTGGGCTGAAAAGTCGCTCCACCCATCCCAGCATGGCCGCGATGGCGGTGACAATGAACGCTGGAACAACGCGGGTTGGGATGAATGTGTAATCCGCTTTCACTTTCCTCCTCGTCCCGATTCGAAAACGCACTGGGTCGGTCCTGGTACTCCGAACGGACCAAACTGGAACCGCTATTTTGGATCGTCACACTCCGGTGGACTCAACGCAACTTCGGTCGACGGTGCAGTCCGATTCTTTGCATTTAATGTTGACGCTAACGTTTGGCGACTTCTGTGTGTGATCGATGATGGTGAAGTCGTGAGTGGAGATCTGTAATGAAAAAATGGAATTGGTCCTTATCGTTGTTGTTCGCTGTCGCATTCTGCCATTTCTTAGGCTGCGGAAGTGCAAAACCTGAACCGACGCCAGAGGAATTAAAAAAAATAGAAGCCGAGATCGTCAAAGGCGAATCTGCGTTGTAGTTAGCTCGCAGAGTCATACGGCGACACTATCCATTTTACTGAACGCCGCACGGGATATCGTGCGGCGTTTTCGCGTTCATCAACCAACAAGTCAACCATGAATTATCCAACTCAACTCGCATCGCCTTTTCTTTTCATAGCTATATTGATTGCCGTGGGCTGTCGTAATCCCGACGACGATTACGTTCCTGCGCCGCAACCTTCGCCCAATCTACCTGGAGCTCCATTGATCCCCGAGATCGCCGTTCTGAGACCTTACTTTCAAACAACTCTCGGCAATGTCGATGTTGGCTCGGCTGTCGGGACTGCATTCGCAGTGGAACAGTCTGGTTCCGACACTCCCATCGTTTTGACAGCTCTCAGTGTCCTCGGGACAGCCTCTGGTTTGACGCGTCAGGCACAATCTGCAGAACTGACAGAAATCTTCACGACATGTACTCTCGGATCTGCGTTTGGAGGTTTCGATGGTGTCGTAGTCGCAACGGGTTTCGTCGTTATTCCGGAATCGGCTCCATTCGATCAACCATCTGCAGCAGGAGATCTACTCGCTATCACCATGCCTGCGAAATCGAGGGTCGGTACATTTAAACTATCAGAAGATTTACCCACCCAAGGCGAAGCGATCTGGTTGTCCACTGCAATGTTTGTCGGGGCCCCTCCAAGCCAGCGACAACATTCTGCGATAGTGACTGGGCAGGACGCAAGTGGAAACATTACTTACACCTTTGACAATCCTAAGATAACTCACCAAGGTACCCTGGGAGCGCCCATCCTGAACAAGAAGGGCGACGTGGTAGCCATCCATCTGGGCGGAACAACGGAAGCAGGCAAGCTTATCGGTTTTGCAAACCCAACCGCAAGATTCGCAAAGTACCTCAAAGAGGCATCCGTTCTAACCGAGGAAAAATGATAGCTTGACCATCGCGACGCCACTACGCTGCCTGCCCGTGTGGTGACGTCGATGCTCGAGGACACTTTTAGCCATTGGGCGATAGCCCCGGTTGTCAATTCGCGGGACGCGACGTTGCCGTCGCAACCGGGGCTATCGCCCAATGGCTCATTGAGGATTCGTTCCCGGAGACGATCGGGGCACAAGGCGGGGCTGGGAGTCTTGTCGAGATGCCGCCACGCTCCTTCCCTTAATGGGTACGACGTTTTATAAATGGTAGCGCACGCGTATGCAAGAGAATCCGCATGGCAACGGCCAGCATCGCAAAGGGGGAACGATGCCTGTGCCGTTTGTGTGTGAGGGGTAGAGCCCTGGCTTGGTAGCCTCAGGTTCAGTTATTTGTTTACGCTTCTGCAACGCAGGTAGACGTTGAATTCACGATCAAAAAACCAATCAAAACACAGTTCAAAACCCCTCACCCCCAGCCCCTCTCCCCGAGTACAGGGCGAGGGGAGCAAGTTCAAGAGATGTGGGTAAAGATGAGGCGTCAGGCCAGATGGCATGAATCGAATGCGGCTGGTTTATCTCAGGGGTGCTCTAGGCCAAGCCCATTCGTTCTTTAGGGTCCTTGAGAGCGTGCTGAAGTCGAGCGAGAGCTTCCGTTTCGATTTGGCGAACGCGTTCGCGTGTTAGCCCGAGGGCGACACCGATCTCTTTGAGCGTGTGCGGCTGAGTATCGGAAAGCCCGAACCTCATTTTCAAAACCGTCGCTTCGCGAACATCCAGCGTACTCAGAAGCTCGATGGCCGTTTTCAGGACATCGTGATCCACCATGACTTCATCAGGGCTTTTGAGACGCTCGTCCATAACCATTTCGCCCAATGACCAGCCTGAGTCCGATTGATCACTTTGCGGAGTTGCGTTGTAGACCTGAATTGCTTTTTTGATGATCGGCAATTTTTTCTTGGGCAATCCTAGAATCCTTGCGATCTCCTCTTGCGTTGGCGTCCGACCCAACTCATCGCTCAGCCGGGCTGTGGCGCGTCTCCACTTGCTGAGCAATTCAACCATGTATGCCGGAATGCGAATCGTCTTCGACGAATTGATTAGTGCGCGTTTGATCGACTGCTTGATCCAATAGCTTGCGTAGGTGCTGAACCGCGTTCCCATATCGGGGTCGAATCCTTCAACGGCACGAAGCAGTCCAAGGTTCCCTTCCTCGATCAGATCTTGGAGCGCAAGCCCTTTGCTGACGTAACTTCGGGCGATGTTCACCACGAGGCGCAGGTTCGCCCGAACCATTCGGTCACGAGCTTGAGCGTCACCGAGAGCAATCTGTCGAGCGAGCATTTGCTCGTCCTCGGCAGTTAGCAGTTTAGTTTCGTTGATCTCTCGCAGGTATGTTTCCAGCGGGGATTGGGGTTGAGCTCCATCCTTGGGACTTTTGCGACGCGAGATCAGCTTGAGATCTTCGTCTTGTGGATGTTCCACATCGTCTAAGTATGGGCTTGAATGAGCCATGAAGTCTCTTTGCAACGAGGGGAGTTGTTGTTGACGACTGCAACCAGGCATCCGCCGAAAAGATCACGAGTCCTTTTGCTATCGTCGGAGAAAAGCATGCAAATCAAAGAAAATCGTCCAGATGCAGCGCGTAGCGGTTATTCCGTTAGCTGCAAACCCTTTAGCAGAATAGCTTTTCGGCGTACAATCCGCACGCATCGATTCGTTGGAGCAAAAGGATTGCAGTTATCCGTCAAACGAACTGTGGGCTTAGTTAGGAAGGGCAATATTCTGCAGGTAGGCCAAGATTCTGCCGAGCAAAATCCGTTAGAATCGACTCAATCACAACTTCATTCCACCCAATAATTCCATATGATCTCACCGGCAATCGAACTTAACCCTGATTTGTGCTCCGACTCGGATTGGCAAAATTTGGCCAACCGTGTTGTAGGAGGGCAACCCATCACGCATGAACAAGCGATTGCGATACTTCGGTCGACGGACGACCAACTGCTGGATTTGCTCTCGAGCGCATACCGGATTCGTCACAAATACTTTGGCAAAACGGTACAGCTCTATTTTTTGATGAATGCCAAGAGCGGCTTGTGTCCTGAAGATTGCAACTACTGCAGTCAATCCAAAATCTCGGATGCACCGATTCCCAAGTACAACATTCTGAGTCGCGACAAATTATTAGACGGTGCCAGACTCGCAGCAGAGCGACAAAGCAAGACCTATTGCATCGTGATCAGCGGTCGTGCACCCAACGAGCGAGAAATGAAAGCGGTCGAGACCATTGTTCCCCAAATCAAGGAACAGTACGGGCTCAACATCTGCGCTTGTCTTGGACTGCTCAACGAGGACCAAGCCAAAAGACTTAAGGCCGCTGGCGTGGACAAGGTGAACCATAATCTGAACACGAGCCGCAAGTATTATTCTCAGATTTGCACGACGCATACCTTCGACGATCGTGTCGAAACGCTCAAGAATGTTCGCAAAGCTGGCATGGAACTCTGCAGCGGTGGTATCATCGGGATGGGTGAAAAACACGAAGACATCGTGGCCATGGCGTTCGAACTCAGTGATCTGGCAGTCGAATCCATACCGCTCAACTTTTTGCATTCGATCGACGGTACCCCGTTGGAACGCAAAGAATATTTGAACCCTCGCGACTGCCTGCGAGCGTTGTGCATGTTTCGGTTTGTAAATCCCAAAAGCGAATTGCGAATCGCAGGCGGACGCGAACGGCATCTGCGCTCGATGCAACCGCTGGGTTTATACATTGCGAATAGTATTTTTGTTGGGGATTACTTGACGACCGAGGGGCAACCGCCCCAAGAAGACTACGAAATGATTAAAGATATGGGTTTCGAAATTACAGGAAGCTGCATTTAATGCTATTTGAAATGCTTGCCCAAGCAGATTTTTCATCGATATTCACTCGGGAAGCCCTGTATGTCGTTGCGGCATTAGTGGTAGTCGAAGGACTCTTGTCGGTCGATAATGCGTTGGCTATTGCTGCCTTGGCATCGCAACTGGATGAGAAAAATCGCAAGCTTGCCGTCACCATCGGTTACGCGGGTGCCTACGGTTTTCGAATCCTTGCGTTGCTGCTTGCCTCTTATATCATCCACAACCATTGGCTCATGGCGTTTGGAGCTGGGTATCTTATTTGGTTGATGTGCAATCACTTTTCGGAGAACTTAGAGGAAGAGGAGTACGAGGGTACCGAGCCGAGAGCACCGCAAAGTTTTGCAAAAACGATCGCCATGATCGCACTCCTTGACTTGAGCTTGAGCTTTGACAATGTTGTCGCGGCAGTCGCGTTTGCAAGGACCAACATTTATCTTGTGTATCTGGGAGTTACGATCGGTATTATCACGCTGCGATTGGTTGCAGGTTATTGCATCAAGTTACTTGCAAAGCATCCTTGGCTTGAGCATACGGCTTTTTTGCTGGTGGGCTTTGTTGGGACTCTACTCTGCGTGGAACTGTACTGGGACTTAGTCGTACAACAGGAGTTCTCCGTTTTCAATTATAAGATCATTCATGAGGACAGCGATTCGTTCCATATACAAAAGCCGCTCAAATTTGGGGGGATTTTCCTGATCCTACTGGGGCATTTGGCGTACGAAAAATTCCCTGTCGTCCAGACAATTTTTCGCCCAATCGCCATGTTCTTTCGGTACTTGTTCGCGTTGTTTGCAAGAACCATCAATTCGCTCTTATACGTATTAATTTGGCCGATTCGCATGCTGATCCAATCCAAACGAAAGACGGAATGATCCATCCAATGGGTTCGATCAGCGAAATCACAGTCGAGGCTGCCGAGGCCTTGATGGAGCCAACCTTATCGGAGCCATAAAGTAGCCTACCCCTGACTGTGGTTGAATTTGAACAGCCATTAAACCCGCCCAACGGTTTGCATGTTCGGTGATACGGCCCATGCCCGGCACTCAAAACCAAGGCAGGGCAACATGCATGCAACCGTTGGGCATGAAACAGCCCCCTCCTCTCCCCGTTCCCCGTCCCGTCAATGGCGCCACCCGCGAAAAGCAAATTCGTTTTAGATTAAACAATCCATCAACTATGCCATAAGTGAGAAAACTGTGATACCTACCAAACCCTTGAATCCTTATACGATATCCATCCATGTAGGAGTAAACACTTCCGCCTTTGCAGGCACAGAAGGAACAAAACTGACCAGCCGAATGATAAGAGAGCGGCTTAACGACGAGGTTAATGCAGATACCGCCATTGAGGTCAAGGATACAGACAGTTCCGAAACTTTTGAAGTATATGGCTGTTCTGAATTGCATTTAGGTGTTTTGGTTGAAAACATGAGACGTGAAGGTTTTGAACTGACCGTTTCAAAGGTGCAAATTCTTTTTAGACGCAGTAAAGACAATCCCGAGAGATTGCTTGAACCTTATTATGAGGTTGTTGTTGATGCGCCAACGGATTTCAGTGGGGAAATAATTGAAGCCTTGAATCGTAGAAAAGGAGTGATGATTGAGATGTCTGAATCTGAGGCGGATACCACAAGAATAGTTTATCATGTAGCCTTGCGATTCTTAACTGGTTTTAGCCAGGAATTGACTCAAACGACAAGAGGATTTGGCGTGTTGAATCACGAGTTTTTAAAGTATGACGAAGTAATCAACAGTGATTTAGAAAAAAACAGAAAAGGTGCTTTGGTATCAAGTGAAACGGGAGAGGCCGTAGGCTACGCCTTGGCAAAACTACAAGACAGAGGCATTATGTATATACAGCCAAAACAAAAAGTGTATAGCGGAATGATTGTTGGCGAAAACACCCGAAACGAGGACATGGAAATAAATGTAAATAAGGGCAAAGCCTTATCAAACATGCGTGCTTCGGGTTCTGAGGAAGCCTACAACTACTTAACGCCACCTAAAATCATGCTCCTACCAGAGATGTTGGCTTATATTAATTCTGATGAGTGTATTGAAGTTACACCTGTGAGTTTGCGTATGCGGAAGATTGTCTTAGATGCCACACAAAGGAAGGCGAAAATGGGGACTATCACCCGTAATTCATATAAAATTGTGGAAGATTAAGCCATTTCGCTGCCAATGACGCCACAGGCCAAAAGCAAATTCCTTTCAGACAGGCAGGAAAGCCAAGGCGGGGCAGCATCGACCATGCAACCGTTGGGCACAATCATAAACAAAAAGGGGCATTACCCGAACACCCCTCCGCTTTGGGAAACTAGTAGGGCGCAGCACTGCCAAGCGAAGCGTTATTCGTGGGCAATGGAAAATTTATGGTTACGCAGGTGAACTTAGTCACGCTTGGTCATGTGGATCATGGAAAAACCACCTTGGTTGCAGCGATCTCCGGATATGCTGCCAGGCATGGACGAGCCAAGGCCAAAAGCTACGACGAGATTGACGCGGCCCCGGAAGAAAAGACGAGAGGCATCGCCTTTAACATCGCCCACGTCCGCTACGAAACGGAAGTCAGGCAATATGACCAGGTCGACTGCCCTGGCCATGTGGACAATGTGAAATACCTCATCACCGGGTCTGCCCCCGCAGACGCAGCCATCTTGGTCGTCAGCGCGACGGATGGACCGATGCCGCACACTCGTGTCGAGGCAATGCTTGCCAGCCAAGTGAGAATTCCTAACTTCCTCGTATACCTTAACAAATGCGACCAGGTGGAGGACGAGCAAATGTTGATGCTGGTGGAGGAGGAAATTCGGTCATTGCTGGTCAAATCCGGTTATCCTGAGCACACGACCCCAATCGTCCGCGGCTCCGCCCTGAAAGCCTTGAATGGGGAGGACAGTGAATTTGGCATCCAATCCATTCAGAAAATGCTGGACATTTTGGACAGCGATGTCCCCGACCCTGTTCCTTCCCACGCAGTGGACTCTCCGCATCGAAAGTTCAAAGCGGCAGTGTATCTGCAAAAAAAAGAGGAGGGTGGGCGTACGACAAGTTTTACGCAAGGTTATAAGCCTCAATTCTTTTTCAAAACGACCAGCATGACCGGCGCAATTCAACGCCTCTATACTGGCGGTGACATCGACTGTGGCCCCATTGAAACGTCCTTGCCCGGTGACTTTGTCAATATGGAGGTAGTACTATTAAATGAAGTCGCCATGTCGGTCGGACTCAAGTTTGCGGTGCAGGAAGGTGGAAGTAGCATCGGCACCGGCGTCATTACCGAGATCATGGAATGATCCTCACGAACGAACCGTGTTCACGACGAATCGCAAGTCATGGATTGACCGGATCGCTTGTTATTTTGCAGCGACCACGTGAGCGCAATGTCGAGTTGAGTCCCAATGCTTGACAGAGCCAACCTTACCAGAGCCAATCTTCGCGGAGCCAACCTTCGCGGAGCCATAGGATTGTAGCCTCAACTTTACCCACATCTTTTGATCTTGCTCCCCTCGCCCCGCTTCGGGGAGAGGGGCTGGGGGTGAGGGGTTTACACTGTGTTTTGATTGGTTTTTTGATCGTGAATTCAATGTCTAGCTGTGTTTCAGAAACGTTAACAAATAACTGAACCTGAGGCTACCAAGTAAGTGCTCTACCCCTCACCCCCCGACCCCCTCTCCCCGAAGCGGGGCGAGTGGGAGAAAACGCACGGAGATCACGCAAATCCATTGGGATTTCGAGTCTGGCGTGCTGCGAAATGTGGGTAAAGATGAGCGCCCTGTGGTTGCATTTGAACAGCAATGAAACCCGCCCAACGGTTTGCATGCTCGGTTACGCGGCCCATGCCCAACGCTCAAAGCCAAGCCAAGGCAACACAGCGTCCATACAAACTTTATCAACATCATTTTTCATAAAAACTATAACAAAAAAATATGAGTAACCAACCTGTTCACAAGCGGTTCACAATCCTTCATTCCAACGACATGCATGGCGATTTCCAGGCAGAGGTCAAAGATGGAAAGCCTGGCAAAATGGTGGGCGGCC